>Ga0208768_1000132_pt1 | contig 55753 bp, 47 predicted proteins | sample AntAceMetag02UK1_FD_184760 | JGI IMG/M metagenome (GOLD analysis project Ga0208768, IMG submission 184760) | Saline lake microbial communities from Ace Lake, Antarctica - Antarctic Ace Lake Metagenome 02UK1 (SPAdes) (version 2) | ecosystem: Environmental > Aquatic > Non-marine Saline and...
CTGCCGTATCTGCCGCAGAGGATGATCCGATGCGATCCGGTCTTCTACGTTCACATACGAAAAAAACTGATCCGTCGTCCGATCTTCACCGCGCATCGACGCCTCCCTCTCTGCACAAAAGAGAGAATCATGCTTCGCAAAGCAAAACGAGACCTTTTTCAGCAGCCTGCTAGACACCGAGGCCCGGTGTCGGGCGCGTGTTCATCACGAGATGTTTGACGAATTCGACATGATTGCGGAGCCGGTAGAGATCGTCGGTATAGGATAGCGGCACGTCGAGTTCGCCGATTTCGACCTGCAGGTCTTCCAGTTCGTCGGTGATGGCGGCGCGCTCTTCCTTGGTCGGCATGCCCCGGCCGCGCGCTTCAAGATCGCGCAGGTCCTTGTACCAGATGTAGATCTTGCGGCGCACGCGCCAGCGATAGATCGGCGGCGCCACCTTTACCATAGGGAAGAGGAGCGTCAGGAGCGGGATCGCCAGGATCCACGCCCGGTCGAGGAAGTTGGCCAGGTCGAACGAGAAATACCGGCGCAGGAAGGACGGGCCGTTCTCATAATAACGCTGGACCTGGCGGCTGACCGGCAGGTCGGTCGAATCGGGATCCGGAAACGCTCCTGCCCGTGCCAACAGGCTTCCGTCCTGGTGAATGGCGGAGGCCGAATCGACCAGCAGCGCCTCGATGGCCGGATGCAGCGACTTCCTGACCACCAACTGGGCGACAGGCGCAACAAGGGACACATCATGGGCTGGCAGGTCGGCGCCGATATCCACCACGCCGCGGAGCAGGACCACGGCAGCAAGCGCCGGTTGGCGCCGCGACAGCGCCTCGGCGCGCTCAAACGGCAGGAGGGAAATGCCCGACGCGCGCAACAGCGTCTGGACATAGGCGGCGTCCGGCGAGGCGGCGAAGGCGGCGGCGTCGAGCTTGCCTTCGATGAGGGCTTCGGCAGCTGCAGTCCCGGTCAGGCTATTGCGGGATGCGGGAGGCCAGACGCCATCGAATTCAGTCTGCAGGTCCAGCGCCAATAGACGCGTGCCCGAACCGTTCGGTCCGATGGCCAACCGCAGGTCACGCAACTGGCCGAAATCCTTGATGCCCGCCTCGTCGCGCACGAAGACCCAGAACGGTTCGTGGAAGAGCCCCCCGACGGATTGCAGTGTTTCGGCGTCACCGGGCGTGGCCAGACCGCCCTGCACCAGCGCCACATCGACACTGCCTTCATCCAGAAGGCGCAGGTTTTCGACGGAGCCGGCCGTCTGGATCAGGGTAACGTTGATGTCCTGTTCGCCTAGGAGGCGCTGGTAGCGCTCGGCATAGGCATAGTAGGCACCTCCCGGAGACCCCGCCGCAAACCTGATGGTCTTGGGTGGCGCCGGGTCCATCAACATTAGCGTCAGCACGAGGCCCGCAAACGCCACGAGGACAAGCGGCCAGTAGATTTTCAGGAAATCCTTCGCGGCCGTGACCATGCGGCGTCCCACCTCCTGTCGTTGCGTCCCGGGTGACGGTCTAGGCTGACATGGCGACCGGATCAATCACATGCCGTCGTCTGCCCCGAAAATGTCCCATACGCGCCTCGCATGGAACCTATTCCATTCAGAAAGTGTTCATTATGGACAGGCCGACCCATGTAGGGCGCAGACAGACGGAACAAGAGACTGACATGAGCCATTCGATTGCTATCGCGAAAATCGCATCGGTTACCACGCCGGGCCTGTTTACGGTCGCCCTGCTCGTGCTCGCCCTGGCGCCGGGACCGTCCCTGTTTGCCGGTTGAACTTTTTTTGATCCGTCGGGAACCGAACGCGACCCATAAGCGTATGTTGTCTTAGATGGCTGGCTAAGTCCCTCCCGACTGAACCCTCCCAAGCGCTGGCCGTCTACGAAGAGGCTTCGAAGCTGCGTCCCCGCATGTTACGCTTCGGAGCCTCTTTACTTTTCTCCCATCACTTCGAACATCAGGCCTTGTGATAGGGCATGCCCGCCAGGATCGAGACGGCGCGATAGACCTGTTCAGCCAGCATCGCCCGAACGAGTCGGTGCGGCCAGGTCTGCGCGCCGAACGCCATCGTATCGGGCGCCGCGCGCCGGACAGATTCGCCATACCCTTCCGCGCCGCCGATCAGGAATACGAGATCGGGCGCGCCCTGGTCCCGCAGGCGCGCGAGCTGGCGGGCAAAGTCGGCTGACGGCGTGTTGCGACCGAATTCATCCAGGCGCATGACATTGGCGCCCGCCGGAATTTTCGCGAGAATCCGCTCAGCTTCCGCGTCGAGCCCGCCACCGCTGGCCACTTCGATTTCCTCGATGCCCCGAAAACCAAGACTGCGCGCAACCGGAAGGGCCCGTTTGACATATTCGTCAAAGAGCTCGCGCTCGGCGCCCGATTTCAGGCGACCGACAGACAGGATTGTCAGCCGCATCGGCGCCTAGTGCTGGGTGGCGCGGTGGGCACTCGTGTCGGACGCCCAGATCTTTTCGAGATTGTAGAATTCGCGCACTTCCGGGCGGAACAGGTGGACAATGACGTCGCCCGTATCGATGAGGACCCAGTCGGCATTCGGCATGCCTTCTACATTGGCCGGACGGCCAGTGAGCTTCTTCACCTGATGGGAAAGATGGTCTGCAAGCGCTGCGACATGCCGACCGGAACGGCCTGACGCAATGATCATGAAATCGGCGAGGGAAGATTTTCCGTCCAGGTCAATGAACAGGAGGTCTTCAGCCTTGTCATCCTCAAGCGCCTTGGCAAGAGCCTCGGCGACGGTACGGATGTCTTCAAGTGTGGCACTCTTTGCGGGCAGTGTCCGCGGGGCGCTGGAAGTCAGGGTCTCAGTTCCTTCTATTATGGGCTACCCCACATTATCATGCATGGGGTAGTACAACCAGCCCAAACCCGCATCAGCGCACACGCCGTCACAATTGCAGTCATTGCGGTGTTTTTCTTGCCCCCTGCCAAAATTTCGCCGTAAGCTTGGAACAGTCTAATTTTCCGGATTCCCGGTCCGCCTGCCATTGGAGTGTACATTATGACCCTACGACTCGCCGTCGCCCTCCTGCTTGCAATGCCACTGGGGGGATGCGCCGTAGCGGCCGTCGGCGCGGTCGGAGCCGTGGGCCTCGCCACCGCGCAAGACAAGACGCTGGGCGAAGCGGTCGATGACACGACAACGTCCGGCGAAATCAAGGCGAAACTGCTGTCCGAAAGCATCAACCGGTTTGGCGAGGTGGATGTTGAAGTGAATGGCGGGCTCGTCCTGTTGTCCGGACGCGTCGATGACCCGACAGACCGGGTCGAAGCTGAGGGAATCGCCTGGACGTCAACGCGCGCACAGGATGTCGCCAACGAGATCAAGATCGAACCGGCCGGTGGCTTCATCGCAAACGTGTCGGACGAAATCATTTCCACCCGCGTGCGCGCGCGCCTGATCGGTTCGAGCACCGTGAAGAGCCTGAACTACAATATCGAGACCTATGACCGCATCGTGTACCTGATGGGGACCGCGCGTACCGCTCATGAACTCAAACGCGCCGCGCATGAAGCGAGCGTCGTCGGCGGCGTGAAACAGGTGGTATCCTATGTCCGCATCCGGGAACCCATCGAGCGCCCAGCCGAGCCGACAACGCAGGCGGGGCCCTCTTACAATCCCACGCCCAATCCTACATATGGAACCGAGACCGATGCGGAACTGCTCGGTGTGAACTACTGACCGGGCCGGCGCAGCTGTAACTGCCCAGCCCGCATCAAACGGGAGCGGGCATTTCATGACATTGCGAGTTGGGATCCAGATGGATCTGCTGGAAGACGTCAAGATTGACGGCGATACGAGTTTTGCGCTGGCTGAAGTGGCCCAGGCGCGCGGCGCCGAGCTGTTCGTATATGGCCCGGATCACATGTCCTATGAACAGGGCCGGGTGACGGCCTGGGCCCGGCCGGCAAAGGTCCAGCGGGTCAAGGGAACGCCCGGCGTGTTCGGCGAGACGGTAAAACTTGACCTGGCCAGGGACCTCGACGTCATACTGATGCGGCAAGATCCGCCCTTCGACATGAGTTACATCACAGCCTGCCACCTGCTGGAGCTGATTTCCGGCGAAACGCTGGTGGTCAACGATCCGGAAGGCGTCCGGTCCAGCCCGGAAAAGCTTTTCCCCCTGCTCTATCCCGAGATCATGCCGCCAACGCTCGTGTCGCGTGAAGTACGGGACATCCTCGCATTCCGCGCGACGCACAAGGATATTATTATCAAGCCGCTTTATGGCCATGGCGGCGCCGGTGTGTTCCGGCTGAAGCCCGACGATTCCAATATGGATTCCCTGCTGGAAGTCTTCTTCACCCGGTCGCGCGAACCGGTCATGGTGCAGGCCTTCCTTCCGGCGGTCAGCGAAGGCGACAAGCGAATCATGCTGGTCGATGGCGAGCCTGTCGGCGCCATCAACCGACGCCCCCAGGCTGGCCAGGTTCGGTCAAACCTGGTGGTTGGCGGGACGGCGGAAAAGTCAGACCTGAGCGATGCGGACCGCAGGATCTGCGAAATCATCGGCCCGGAACTGAAGCGGCGCGGGCTTGTTCTGACTGGAATCGACGTCATTGGCGGGCGCCTCACGGAGGTCAATGTCACGTCTCCGACCGGCGTGCAGGCGATCAAGGCCCTGTCCGGCATTGATACCGCCGCCATTTTCTGGGACGTTGTGCAACAGAAGCTTGCGGACCGCTGATGGCCGCTGCAAGATCAGGTGCATGAACATGAAATCGATCACTGCTTTCGCCCTCGCCTCCTTCGCCTTTGCTGGCGTCGCCTGTTCGCAGGCTGCGGACACGGACGCGGCGGGTGTCCAGACAGTTTCAGCCGAGAATACAACGGGCACGCTCAATCTCTCGCTTCCGAGCCCGACGTCTGACATAGGCGCGTCGACCGGCAGCTTCAACCTGAACCTGGGCGGCAACACAGGCGAGTCGCGACTGATTGGCTCCGGCGCGCTCGGCGGCGGCGATTTCGGCGGAGATCCGGCTTTCAATCTCAATCTCGACCTTTCTGAAGAAACAGCTGCGCTCGATGGGCTTCCTGCCGCCGACGCTGGCGCAGCGGATGACGACATCATCCGCCTCGAACCCAAGAAATAGGCCTACAGGCCTTTTCAGACCATTTTTCCGTGTCCGGTGCTGGTATTTGCAGTTGGCACGACGGAAATGCGCGCCCCGGACGTTTGATCTGGCAGGTGCGCTGCAACGCTCCACACTGATTTCGTGTTCGTCCCGCCGCCGATGTGCGCGCTGGCCGGGTGAGGCTTCGATCCATACGCAAGAGCGAGTGCTGTACCTTGATCCGCAAAATTGACCGACGACTCATCTACGGCCTTGGTGGCCTGGTGGCGCTCATTGTCTTCTGGGCCCTGTTCCTGCGTGGCTCCGGCGATACGAGGCCGGGGGATTTCACGCTGGAGACCGCGACCGTGGAGCGCGGTGATGTCGCCCGGCTGGTCACGGCCTCCGGCGCCGTTCGGGCGCTGACGACGGTCGAGGTCGGCTCGCAGGTTTCGGGCCAGATCATCGCCCTGGATGCCGACTACAATTCCGAAGTGAAAGAAGGCGACATCATCGCGCGAATCGACCCGCAAACATTCGAGAGCCGCGTGGCCTCTGCGCAGGCCGACATTGCCAGTGCCAAGGCAAGCCTCGATGTTCAGCGGGCAAATATTGCATCGGCCGAGGCGAACTTCGCCCAAACCGAGAAGGACTTCAACCGCGTGAAGGCGCTGTATAAACAGGACGCCATCGCGCAGTCTTCGCTGGAAGATGCCGAGCGGACCCTTGCCGTGGCCAAGGCGACTCTGGATGTTTCGCGCGCCCAGTTTCGCTCGTCGCAGGCGACACTCAACCAGCGCCAGGCCTCGCTGCAAACAGCGCAGCTTGATCTGGATCGCACCATCATTCGCTCTCCCATCGACGGCGTCGTGATCGAACGGTCGGTCGATGTTGGCCAGACGGTTGCCGCGTCCTTCTCCGCGCCGATCCTGTTCCAGATCGCGCAAAATCTCGAAGATATCCGTATCGACGCCGCTGTGGTCGAATCCGACATTGGCGGGATTGATGCCGGCGACCCGTCCACGTTCAAGGTGGACGCCTATCCGAACGAGACCTTCTACGGCACCGTGGAACAGGTGCGACTGGCATCCGAAACCCTGTCGAATGTCGTGACCTATACGGTCGTGATCGCGGCGGAGAACCGGTCAGGCCGCCTGCTGCCGGGCATGACGGCCAATGTCGAAATAACCGCCGAGAAGCGCAAGGGCGTATTGCGTCTGGCCGAATCTGCCGTGCGGTTCCGTCCGCCGAGTGAGGGCATTACCGTGGTGTCCGGCGAAACGGGTGAGAACACGCAGGAACGGCGCAATGCACGACCAGCTGGCGCGGGGGGCAATCCAGGTGAAGCCATGCTCGTCGGGCTCGATATCGACGCGGCCCGCAAGGAGAAGATCCAGACTGAAATGGCGGCTGAAATGGAGAAGGTCCGCGAGAGCATGGGGGAGGCCGGCGCGACGTTCGAACGGTCCGTCATGCGCGCACGAATCCAGTCCCGCATGGACAAGGTGCTGCGCGACAATCTCAGCCGGGACGAACTCGCCGTGGTGCAAAAGACGATCAATGAACGCGCATCCCAACGCCGGATCGAGCTATACCAACCTGTTGGCGACGGCACATTGAAAACGGTCTCGGTATCGGTTGGACTGACTGATGGACAGAACGTCGAAATCCTGCGCGGCGCCAACGAAGGCGACGTGTTTGTGACGCGGCTGACACTCGCCGCGACGGACAAATAGGCATGCCGAGCGCGGCAACACCCATCATAACCTGCCGGGACCTTACCAAGGTCTACCGGATGGGCACGCAGGAGGTCTTCGCCCTGCGCGGCGTCAATCTCGACTTCACCGAAGGCGAAATGACTGCGATCATGGGACCGTCGGGATCGGGCAAGTCGACCCTGATGAACATGATCGGCGCACTTGATGTGCCGACAAGCGGCGAGCTGACCATCAAGGGACGGCCGCTGTCGAACCTGAGCCGGGACGAGCTGGCCGACCTGAGGAACCAGACCATCGGCTTCGTCTTCCAGCTGTTCAACCTGCTGCACCGCGCAACAGCGCTCGCCAATGTCAAACTGCCCCTGCTCTATTCCCGGACACCAATTGATGATGCGACCGCGCGCGCCCGCGAATGCCTTGAAATGGTCGGTCTCGGCGACCGGATGGACCACCGCCCGATGCAATTGTCCGGCGGCCAGCAGCAGCGCGTGGCCATTGCCCGGGCCCTGGCCGGGCGCCCGTCCATCCTGCTGGCGGACGAACCGACAGGGGCACTGGATACCAAGACGTCCGAAGGAATCATGGACCTCCTGACCGGCCTGTCACAGGACGGCATCACGGTCATCCTGGTGACGCACGAAGCCGAAGTCGCTGCCTATACGCAACGGCAGGTCCATTTCCGCGACGGACAGGTCGAGCGCGACGAGAGGTCAGGCGCATGAAAATCCGTGTCGCCCTGCAATCGGCCATCGAAGCCCTGATCGCCAACCCGCTGCGCAGTTTCCTTACCATGCTGGGCATCATGATCGGCGTCGCTTCGGTCATGGCCATGATGGCCATCAGCGAGGGCGCGGCCAGGCAGGTCGACCAGCAGATCGCGCAACTCGGCGCGAGCAACCTGACAATCTATCCGGGATCGTCGCGGATGGGGCCGCGGTCGAGCGGCGCATCCTCCGACCAACCTTTCACAGAAACGGATATCGCGCTGATCAGGCAGGAGCCCTTCGTCACGGCTGTTGCAGCACGAAACCCCGGATCCGCTACAGTCGTCTCGGGACAGGATAACTGGTCGACCAGCCTCAGCGGCACCAATACCGATTATTTCGTCACGCAGTCGCTAAAGATCAGCGAAGGCCGGTTTTTCGATGATCGCGAGGCAAGTTCCGGCGCCGCAGTTGCCGTCATCGGCAAGACGGTAGCGGACAACCTTTTCGAGGGCACAAACCCGGTCGGCCAGACGATACGAGCGAATAATGTGCCGCTGGAAATTATCGGCGTACTGGAGACGCGCGGCGCCTCGGTTGGTCCGGGCGGCGACCGCGATGACGTCGTGATCGTCCCGATCAGCACCGCACGCAACAGGATCACCGGCGGTAACCCGACCGTCGCCAGATATGTGACCAGCATGGAGGTCGGGATCGCTGATGGCTATGACATGGCCACGGCTCAGGAACAGCTGGAAACGCGACTACGGGAAATCCGGCGCATTCCGCCAGGCGGCACCGACGACTTCCGGGTGTTCAATATTGCTGACTTCATCCGCGCCCGCTCAAGCACGCAGGCGACATTCGGCGTGCTGCTGGCCTTCACGGCGGCCGTGTCGCTGATCGTGGGTGGTGTCGGCGTGATGAATATCATGCTCGTCTCCGTGACCGAGCGGACACGGGAGATCGGATTGCGGATGGCGGTCGGGGCGCGCAGCACCGATATTCTCGGCCAGTTCCTTGCCGAAGCGCTGGCCCTCTGCCTGATCGGCGGCGTGATCGGATCTGCCCTCGGCGTGGGCGCTGCCAACCTTGCGGCCAGACTTGGGGAGTTTCCTGTTGAGATTTCCCCCCGTATCGCGATCATTGCCATTGGCGCGTCGGCACTGATCGGCCTGCTTTTCGGATTCTTTCCCGCCCGGCAGGCGGCGCGGCTCAACCCCATCGAGGCTCTCAGACATGAATAAGATAACCCCTGCCCTCGCGCTGGTCCTGCTGGCCACGGTCGTGCCGGCTTGCTCGTCAACGGCTGGCCGGCAGTCGCCAGGGGCGTTGATCGCACAGGAACAGGCTGCACTGAGTGCACCGGATGCCTGGGCTTTCGGTCCTGAAACGGACGGCGAAGTCGCCGAGACGTGGGCCGGCATCATTCATGACGAAACACTGCTGTCGTTGATGAGTGAAGCGCTCGCCGCGAATCCAAGCCTGCGAGCGAGCGCGGAAAGCGTGCGGCGCTCCGAAGCCTTCCTGCGCCAGTCCCGATCAGGCCTGCTGCCAAGCGTAAGTGCGGGCGCCGGCGCCAACGGTTCGTCCGACTTCGAGGATTTCGACCTCGCCGAGCGCTATGGCGCAAGCCTCGATGCGAGTTGGGAAGCCGACTTATGGGGCACGATCCGGTCGGACATCCTGGCGTCGAAATTTGACCTTCAAAGTGCCCGGGCCGTTTATCGTGCCAGCCGGGAGGCAATCGCAGCAGGGGTCGCGCGCGTCTATGCGGTTGCCATTGATGCGGGCCATCAGGTTGATCTGTCGCGCGCCACGCTCACCGCGCAAGAAGAAACCTTGCGGATCGTGAACGTGCGCTACGATCTCGGCGCGGCCGACCGCCGCGAACAGGTGCTCGCCGAGTCAGACGTGGCAAGCGCACGGGATTCCCTGGAACTGGCTCTCGCTGCGCAGCGCAGCGCGATCCGTGGGCTGGAAGTCCTCGTCGGTCGTTATCCCGCAGGTACAATGATCGTACCGGATTCACTGCCTGAAATCGACGATATCGTTCTCGCGGGTCGACCTGCCGACCTGCTCCGCCGGCGGCCGGATGTGCTGTCCGCCGAAGCTGGCATACGGTCTGCCTTTGCCAGTACGGAAGCCTTACGCGGCGGGCGCTGGCCCAGCCTGTCCCTGTCAGGCGGCGTGTCGAGCGCAACAGACAGCCTGGGCGATGTGCTGGACCCGGCAGCGCTGGCCCTCTCGCTCGGAATCCGGTTGGCTGACACGCTGTTTGACGGCGGCCTGACGGACGCGCGGATTGACGCCGCAGAGGCCGCCGGCCGCATCGCGCTGGCCAATTATGGCGCAAGCGTCCTTGATGCCTATGCGGATGTCGAAGGCCGCCTCGACGATGTTGCGACGTTGCGAAACCGTACCGGGTTTGTCGAGACGGCCGCCCAGAATGCGCGCGAAACACTGCAACTCGCAGAAATCCAATACAAGGAAGGCGCGATCGACTTGCTCGACGTGCTGACATTCCGGCAGCGCAGCTTTCAGGCGGACCGGACGCTTCTCTCGCTTCGCCGGGCCAAAACCGAATCGCGAATCGCGCTTTATCTCGCCCTTGGCGGCGCAATTGACGCGCCAGAATAATCATTCTTCCCTAAAGGAACCCTCCTTGTCAGGAGGGAGTTTTCGCGCTTTTTGCAGCGATCAGGAGGGAATCCGTCCAAACACCTGCGCAATCTGCTTGTTTTGGATAGCATATACAGAGTAGTTGCATTTATTATGTTGAAATCAGCCAAACATGCTGGCCACGATGCCAGGAAGCCAACTGACGCAGATCGCTTCGTTGGACAGCAGCTACGCCAGGGGCGTCGCGAAATGGGTCTCACCCAGGATGGGCTCGCCCAACTCCTCGGCGTAACTTTCCAGCAAATCCAGAAATACGAAGCCGGTCACAGCCGCATGTCTGCCGGACGGCTGCGCGAAGTCGCCATTGCGCTGAAAAAACCAATCAACTTTTTCTATGAACCGTTCGAGCCGATCGGCAAGAAATCGCCTGTGGCCGAGACACGCCTCCGGGTAAAAGACCTCAGGCGCGATGCGAAAAAGCTCATCGACCAGCTCGGCGACGCCGACGATCTTCAGGCCGCTGTTCGCGTCCTGCAAGCGCTCGAACTGAACCAATCGTCTTGAAGGAGCGCTCAGCGCGCGATCGCAATGCCGTTCCCGGTCGCCTGCAAACGCGATTCCAGTAACCACCGATAGGCCGCGGCATAAGCCGCGCCAAGGTGGGTTTCCAGCTCGTTGGACGTTTCCGGATCTGCCACGCCTGCATTACCGACCAGTTGAATGGTACGAGCGAGGCGGTCGACGGTCTTTCGAGCGCTTTCCAACTCGAGGCGAATCTGTTCGCTGGAGAGCGAGACTTCGGTGATCTTCCCTGCCTTGCCAATCATGGTTGTGTCTCCGGTTTTTGACGTCCACGAGGGTGAGCGCTTCCGTTGAGGGCGCTTCATCCCGGATTTGCGATCAAAGGCCTACAGCCTCGTACCCGCCGCTGACATTAATGTCATCAGCATAGGCCTCCAACAACTTTGAGAACGATTCAGGATTTTTTAGTTTCGGCTTTCAAACGATATACAATATCGAGTGCCTCGCGCGGCGTCAGGGTGTCCGGGTCAACATCGTCCAGTATCTGCACAAGCCGGGACGGCGCAGACGGCGCTTCATCGGCGGCCAACGCCTGTGGCGGCTCCAAAGCCGCTGCGAACAAAGGAAGGGTGTCTGCCGTTTTCGGATCCGCCTCCAGCCGCTTGAGAATCTGCGAGGCACGCGCCACAGCGCGCTTCGGCAAGCCAGCCAAGCGCGCGACCTGAACACCGTAGGACCGGTCCGCCGGTCCCGGCTGGATCTCATGCAGGAAAACGAGATCATTCTTCCATTCACGCGCGCGCAGGGACGCATTGGCCGCGCCCGGCAGGTCTTCCGCCAGTTGCGTGAGTTCATGATAGTGCGTGGCAAACAGGGCGCGGCAGGCATTGACGCCGTGCAGGTGTTCAACAGCTGCCCAGGCGATGGCAAGACCGTCATAGGTTGATGTTCCACGTCCCACTTCATCAAGGATGACGAAACTGGCGGGCGTTGCCTGCGTGAGGATCGCAGCCGTCTCGACCATCTCGACCATGAAGGTCGACCGGCCCCGGGCAAGATCGTCCGAGGCACCGACGCGCGAAAACACCCGGTCCGCCAGGCCGAGCCGGATCGACCGGGCCGGCACAAAGCAGCCCGCCTGAGCCATGATGACGGCCAGGGCGGCCTGCCGCAAATAGGTCGACTTACCGGCCATGTTCGGACCGGTGACCAGCAAGAGCCGCCCGCTCCCCACCCCGCCCGCATCAAGGTTCAGGTCGTTTGCGGTGAAGCCCTTGCCATCCCGCTTCAGGGCCGCTTCGACGACCGGATGGCGCAGGCCCGTGGCCTCGAATAAAGGTGTGTCGGCGAGATCGGGCCGGACGGCATCACTTTCGATCGCCCAGGCCGCATTGGCCCCGGCAACATCAAGATCGGCAATCGCCCCAGCAGAAGTCGCGAGTGCTTCATTGAGCGCATCGACTCCTACACAAAATCCGTTGAACAATTCGCCTTCGCGCGCCTTTGCCTCTTCTTCGGCGCGCGAGATGCGGCCCGCAAGATCGGACAGTTCACGCGTCGAGAAGCGGACATTCCCAGCCAGGGTCTGACGGTGGATGAACGTTTCCGACAGCGGCGGCGCCATCAGGGCGTCGCCATGCCGGGCCGGAACGTCGATAAAATAGCCCAGCACATTGTTGAACTTTATCTTCAGCGCCGAGATGCCGGTCTCAATCGCATAGCGCGCCTGCAGTTCGGCGATGATGCGGCGACTGTCATCGCGCAGTCCACGCGCCTCATCGAGTGCGCTGTCCCAGCCGGGCGCGATGAAACCGCCGTCGCGGGCCAGCATGGGAAGGCTATCGTTCAAGGCACGCGTGAGGTCTGAAGCAAAGGCGTGCAAGTCAGGCGTGTTCACCAGAAGAAGAGACCTTATGGCCGCGTCAAGGCGTGGCGGCAAACCCAACTCAATAGCGGCAAGGTCTCGCGCAGCGGCATCGCCAGCCAACAGGGCGCGCCCGATTGCTTGCAGGTCACGCGGGCCGCCCCGTCCGAGACGCAGCCGCGTGCGGGCACGCTCCAGGTCTGGCGCCGCCTTCAGGCGGCTGCGAAGCGCGTCCAGAACATCCTTGTCCGCAACGAGCCAGGCAACCGCCTCGAGACGGGATTCGATTTCGTTGCGGTCGAGCGACGGGCGCGACAGATGCGTGGCCAACAGGCGGGCCCCGGGGGCTGTAACGGTACGGTCGATAGTGGCGAGGAGCGAGCCGTCGCGCGCGCCGTTCATGGCGCGGTCTACTTCGAGGCTGGCGCGGGTGGCTGGATCAATCGCGAGATGTCCGCTGGCCGGAGGGCGATGGGGCGGGTCGAGTCGGATATCGGCTCCGGCTTGAGTGAGCAGAACATAGTCGAGCAGCAGGCCGATGGCAGAGAGTTCAGCCTTGGAAAAATCCCCGAAGGCTTCGAGCGCGGCGACTTCGAATGCCTGCGCGAGCAGTGCTTCGCCGGTTTTTGGTGTCGCGGCCCGGGCCGGCCGCTCGGTCACCGGCGCGCCGGCCGCAGACACAATCGCGGCTATTGCCGGACGATCCACATCTGCCGCGCTGACAAGCAGTTCACGCAGTGGCCAGCCGAGCAAGGCATCGGCCAATTTGCCGGGGGCGACAGGCGAAACATCGAAACGCCCCGTTGACACATCACACACTGCTATCGCAGCGTCGGCGCCGCCATTGGCGAGCGCGATGGCGGCAAGTGCCTGGCCCTGCCGGGCCGGCAACAAGGTGTCCTCGGTCAGTGTGCCCGGCGTAACGATCCGGACGATGTCGCGATTGACGATGGATTTCGACCCGCGCTTTTTCGCTTCGGCCGGGCTTTCGGTCTGCTCGCATACGGCAACGCGCGCACCCGATTTGATCAGGCGGGCGAGGAAACCTTCAGCCGCATGATAGGGAACACCGGCCATCGGGATGGGCTTGCCATCATGCTCGCCGCGCGACGTCAGCGTGATGTCGAGGATCCTGGACGCTTCGACGGCGTCGTCGAAGAAGAGCTCGTAAAAGTCCCCCATCCTGAAGAAAAGCAACGCGTCGGGATGGCGGGCCTTTATGCCAAGATACTGCGCCATGAACGGCGTCGTCTCGTTGCCTTTTACGGCAGCCTTTTTCGAGGGAATCGCGATATCGGCCATGGAGGCAGACGCTAGCGCCTCGGCTGGGGATTCGCAAAGCGTTCACGCTGTGGCTCGCCATGAAATAGCCAGAAACCGCGACGACATGGACTATATTTGCGGTTGGCACGCTTGGCGGCGAGGCCTAGGGTCTTTCGCTAACCACCCCTTCACTCGTTCGCATCGGACTACCCTTTCCCATGACAACCAAGCGCCCAAGCTTCACTGACCAAGAAGCGCTCGATTTCCATTCCAAGCCTACACCGGGCAAGATTTCCATGGCGCCGACCAAGCCCATGGGCACACAGCGTGATCTGTCGCTGGCTTACAGCCCGGGCGTCGCTATTCCGGTCCTGGCAATCGCCGAGGATCCGGACAAGGCGTACGATTACACATCGAAGGGCAACATGGTTGCGGTGATTACGAACGGTACGGCGATTCTCGGGCTCGGAAATCTCGGACCGATGGCATCCAAGCCGGTGATGGAAGGCAAGTGCGTCCTGTTCAAGCGCTTTGCCGATATCGACAGTGTCGACATCGAAGTAAACACGACAGACGTGGAGGATTTCATCCGCACGGTCCGCAATATCGGCGACACCTGGGGGGGCATCAACCTCGAAGATATCGGTTCGCCCGACTGCTTCATTATCGAAAGCCGCCTGCGCGAGGAACTCGACATTCCGGTGTTCCATGATGACCAGCACGGCACCGCAATCATCGCTGCCGCTGGCATCATCAATGCCTGCCACATCACCGGGCGCGAGCTGAAAGACCTGACCGTGGCCGTCTCCGGCGCCGGTGCGGCAGGTCTGTCCGTCGCGGGCCTGATCTGCAATCTCGGCGTCAAGGCCGAGAACATCCTGATGTGCGACTCGACCGGCGTTGTCTATGAAGGCCGCACCGAACGGATGGACCAGTTCAAGTCCGCCTTCGCAGTCAAGACGTCGAAGCGTACACTAAGCGAGGCCATGGAAGGCGTCGACTGTGTGCTCGGTCTCTCTGCCAAGGGCGCGATTTCGAAAGCCATGGTCAAATCGATGGCGAAGAACCCGATCATCTTCGCCATGGCAAACCCGGACCCCGAGATCACGCCGGAAGACATCAAGTCTGTCCGTGACGATGCGATCATCGCAACCGGTCGGTCGGACTATCCCAACCAGGTCAATAATGTGCTGGGCTTTCCCTACATCTTCCGCGGCGCGCTGGACGTGCGCGCACGGGGCATCAATGAGGAAATGAAGGTCGCTGCGGCCCAGGCGCTGGCCGAACTTGCCCGCGAAGACGTTCCGGACGAAGTGGCCGCCGCCTATCACGGCGCGCGCCCGAGCTTCGGCCGCGATTATATCATTCCCAGCCCGTTCGACCCGCGCCTCATCAGCTTCATCCCGCCTTTCGTGGCACAGGCCGCGATGGATACAGGCGTCGCGCGCACACCGATCGCAGACATGGATGCCTATCGTGCCTCGCTGGTCCGGCGGGCCGATCCGGCTGCGGCTTTCCTACAGGGCGTCCAGGCCCGCGCCAAGGACGTCCAGCGCCGCATCGTGTTCGCCGAAGGTGAAGAGCCCGCCGTCGTGCGGGCCGCCTTCAGCTTCAAGAACCAGGGCCTCGGCCATCCGATCCTGATCGGCCGCGAGGCCCAGGTCGAACGGATGATGGAACAGATGGGTGTGCCGGCCGGTACGCTGGAAATCATCAATGCGCGCCTGTCTGACAACAACCCCGTCTATACCGACCTCCTCTATTCCCGCCTGCAGCGCGACGGCTACCTGAAACGGGATGTCCAGCGTTTGGTGAACCAGGACCGCAACATCTTTGGTTGCTGCATGCTGAAGAATGGTGATGCGGACGGCATGGTAACGGGCGTGACCCGCAACTATGACGTCGCGCTGAACGATGCACTGCTCGTGCTGGACGGCCTGCCTGGGAAGGCCCTGATGGGCATGTCCATGGTGATCAACCGTGGTCGGACCGTGTTCATCGCCGACACAAGCGTGACCGAATTGCCGAAAGGCGAAGACCTGGCGAACATCGCCCTCGAGGCCGCCGCAGCCGTGCGAGCCATGGGCTTCGTTCCCCGCGTAGCCTTCCTCTCCTATTCGACCTTCGGCAATCCGATGGGCGAACGCGGCGAAAAAGTGCGCGAGGCGGTCACGATTCTGGACCAGATGCCGGGTGTCGACTTCGAGTACGAAGGCGACATGAACGCCGACATCGCGCTCAACCCGAACCATTCCCTGCTGTATCCGTTCTCACGCCTCAAGGGACCGGCCAATGTGCTGGTGATGCCCGCCATCCATGCGGCGTCCATCTCGACCAAGCTGCTGGAATCGATGAGCCGGGCAACCGTGATCGGGCCGATGTTGCTGGGTCTCGAAAAGCCGGTCCAGATCGCATCGCTCGGTGCCACAGTGGGCGACATCGTGAACCTGGCGACGATTGCTGCCTATGACGTCGACCGCGTACACGGCGACTGAAGTCGTCTAGTCATCCTGTGCCAGAACCAGGCTCGTCGACCCGCTGGTGTCGCGAGCCTGGCGCACCCATTCGATAATGGACAGGATCACGGCAACGCCGCCGAGCCAGAACGTGATCATGAACACGGTATAATAGCCCTGGCTCTCTATGATCTCACCAAGCCACGGACGCCCGAGCGTACCGATCAGCATGGTGAGTGAGGCGAGCAGCGCGTACTGCACGGCGGCAAAGCGCGGATTCACGACAGACGTGAGATAGGCCGTGATCGCGACGAGCGCGAAGCCGCCGGCAATGTTTTCCGCGAAGATCGTGACCATCAGGCGCGCCATGCGCTGGCCCTGGTCGGCGGCCACCACGTCGGGAGAGAGTTTCGCCGCCCAGTCCGCCAGCGCGCTGAGCGGGGGCCCGAGATGCGAGATGTGGAGGAAGCTGTCGAGCACGGTCGCCCCCGCCGCGAGGTCTGCATAGAGCAGGTTGGTCGCCGCCGCGACGATACCTCCGACAAAAAAGACCGGCATTCGGCCCAATACAGCGATCAGGACCGCGCCGAGCAGCGAGCCGAGTATGGTGGCAACGACGCCGAAGAATTTGGAGGCAATGGCGACATCGTCCAGCGAATGGCCGAGCGCGCCGAACTGGTCGCCGAGATAGAACGGATAGGCAAACGCGCCCCAAACTGCGTCCGTGAAGCGATAGGTCAACGCCAGCAACAGGACCAGGACTGCCCCCCATTTGAGCCGCGAAATCAGCTCCATCAATGGATCGAAGATCGCCCGGAACAGGTTGCGGAGGACCGACTCGGCACGCGTTTCCTTCGCAATGCGCGCTGGCGTTTCGGCCACTTTTGCCCCGAACCGAAAGACAAGGATGGCTGACACGATCGCCGGAACCAATACGGTCAGGCCGACGATCCAGGGACCTTCAGTGCGCACGAACGTGCCGCCAGACGGCGGTGTCGCGGAAAATAACGACTGCATCACGAAGACCAGGATCATCGCAAAGCCGATGAACCAGCCGATAGCGACCACGGTGACGGCAGGCGTTGAAACGCGGCGCGGCAGGCTGGCCAGGAAGGACAGGCGGTCGCCATTCGGTGTCTTCGAACTTGCCGGCTCCGGCGCGATAATGCTGCCGATCATCGAGAGGGCGAGGACGAACGCCACCATCAGGAATGTCGCTGTCCAGCCAGCCCGCGCCGCGACAAGCAGCGCGATGAAGCCGGAGATGAAGCCGGCCGACTTGTAACCGAACTGGTAGAGGGCGGACATCAGGTCCTTGTCTTCATCCGAGCGTGCGACCTCGATCCGCCAAGCATCGAGCACGATGTCATGCGTGGGTGAGACGAGCGCAATCACCAGCGCGATGAGCGCGACAAGGCCGATATTCTCAGCCGGGTTGGTGAAGGCAAAGATGCCGATCAGGACGACCATGATGCCCTGGAACAGGAGCAGCCAGGACCGGCGCCCGCCAAGAAATCCCGTGAGCGGAGCCGGACGGGCCGTCTGGAACACTGGCGCCCAGAGATATTTGAACGAATAGCCAAGCGTCAGCAGCGACAATGTGCCGATGGTCGAGGGTGTGATGCCGAGCTTCGTGAGCCAGGCATTGAGCAGGCCAAGCGTGACGCCCATGGGAAGGCCGGCCGCAAATGCAAACAGCGCCATCGCCGCCATGCGCCGGTCCTGAAGGGCCTTGAGGGCGCGGAGCGCACGGGGCTGGGTCTTCAACGGTTGCGGAGGGGTTGCCGCCTCGCTCATGCAACGCCTACAGAGGCGGCCCGTGGGGCTGTCCAGCGAATGGCAAGGCTGCGCAGCGCCTCGGCATCCAGCGGTTTCGCAGCGACACCATCAGCGCCGGCAGCCATGGCGCGGCGCTCGATATCAGGATTGATCTCGGCAGAAACAGCAATGATCGGTACGCTGGAGCCCCCTGCCCGCAAGCGGCGCATGGCTTCGAAACCGTCCATTACCGGCATCCGAAGGTCCATCAGGATGAGAACGGGGTCCATTTCGCCTGCGGCCTCCAGTGCTTCGCTGCCAGTTGACGCCACTGTGACGGTAAATCCCGCCGATTCCAAGGCGCGGCGTGCGATCAGCGCGTTGACCGGGTTGTCATCCGCGATGAGGACATGACCCGCGCCGGTTTCGGCCTCCGGCTCGTCCAGGGCTTCGCCACCGGAACGCACGACGAAAATCCGTTCGGCAAGCGACGATGTGCGCAGCGGACGCACGAGCCAGCCAACACAACCAAGCTTGCGGAAACGCGGCAGCGCGCCCCGGTCCTCGGGACGTACGACAACGAGCGCGGGCGCAAGCCTGGCATAGGCCTTGACGGTCGCTTCCGGCAGGTCGGCGCCGATCAGCAGAACATCTATGCCTTTTGGCAGGCGTCCGCGCGACGGGTCGACCAGGACCGGCACGGCCTGCACGTCTTGTAGCGCAGCGGCGATCGACAGGCATGTGACGGGCGGCAGGCCAATCAGGCCGACCTTGCCGCCCAGGACAATTTCGTCATGGCTGGTCGTCTGCCCGGACCGTTGGAGCGGCAGGATAACAGAAAACGCCGCGCCACAGCCGGGGGAGCTGACGACATTGATCACGCCTCCGAGCAGGTCGGTGAGGCGTTTCACAATGGCCAGGCCAAGTCCGACGCCGCCGTCCTTGTAGGCATCCTCTGCGCCGATCTGGTGGAAGGCATCGAACAAGCGATCGAGGTCTTCCGGCGCGATGCCCGGGCCCGTATCGATGATCCGGAATTCCAGCCCGTCGTCGCGAGCCGTAATATCAAGCAACACACCGCCGCTGCGGGTAAATTTGAGCGCGTTGCCGACGAGATTGAACAGGATTTGCCGGATGCGCCCTGCGTCGCCGGAAAAGGTCGGCATCGGCAGTTGCGATGAGCGTACCGCGAGGTCGAGCCCGCTGGCATGGGCCCGCGGGCTGAGGAGTTCGATGACTTCGCGACCAAGCCGGATCGGACAAAAACTCTCGGTTTCGAGATCGACCGCCTCAGCATCAAGCCGGGCATAATCGAGAACATTGTTGAGCAGGTCGAGCAGGCGTCCACCACTCAGGCGGATCGTCTCGGCATATTCGCGCTGGGCCGGCTCAAGATCAGTCTCCAGCAGGAGCGAGACCGTACCAAGAATACCGTTCAGGGGCGTGCGAATCTCGTGGCTCGCCGTCGCCAGGAAGGCATCTTGCGGCGTCGGGCTGGATTTGGGTGAGTTTAGCGTATCTGTCATCTTGCGAAAACCCTAGGCCCAAGGCCTTAGCATTCGTTTAATGACCCAGGCCGAACCTTACCGCGCCAGCGCCTCGGCAATGTGGAGCCGGCGCACGCCGCCTGCGCCATCGAGATCGGCAATCGTGCGGGCGACCTTGAGAACGCGGTGATAGCCACGCGCCGTAAGCTGCAGTTTGACGGCCGCGTCGGCGAGCAGGGCCGCGCCCGGTGCGTCCGGGGCCGCAACGCGCTCGATATCACCGGTCGGCGCAAGATTACCTAGGCTGGGACGGAGCCTGCCCTTCCGGTTTCGCTTGTAATTCCAGTCCTTGCGGATGGGCGGCGGGGCAGCGTGGGGCAAGGCTTTTCGTTCAAGTGTATTGGATGGTGTTTGTTGCGCCCTGCCGTGAACAGCTGGCCGCCGTTCTATCCGCGTGGGAGTGATTGGAGCCCCCGGACCGGCCATCGCGCGGGTGAACACGGTGACGGGGCCAGTATAGGCGGAATGCGCAGGGGACGGAGAAACGCGGACGCTTTTGCCGGGGCGACTGCAGGATGCGGCGAGCCCGCTGTGGGAAAGGCCGGTCAGACTTCGGCGCTGCTGGCCGCCTGCACCGTGATCGCCTCGAGCGCGGCGTCGAGCACGTCGAGCCCGGCGCCCGGCTTCGGGGCGCGCTCGGACAGAATGCGGCGCCAGGCGCGGGCGCCCGGCTGGCCGTTGAACAGGCCGAGCATGTGGCGGGTCATGGCGTGCAGGCCGACGCCCGCCTCCAGCCGCTCGGCCATGTAAGGCCGGTAGGCGACGATGGCATCATAGGGCGAAATGCGCGGTGCGCCTTCCCACCCGAAGGCCGCGTCGACCTCGCCCAGCAGGGACGGGTTCTGGTAGGCGGCGCGTCCGAGCATGACGCCGTCGAAGGTTTCGAGATGCGTGCGGCATTCTGCAATCGTGGTGATGCCGCCATTCAGCGTGATCGAGAGGTCCGGGCGCTCGGCCTTCAGGTCGGCCACGAGCGGATAGTCGAGCGGCGGGACTTCGCGGTTCTCCTTGGGGCTGAGACCTTTCAGCCAGGCCTTGCGCGCATGGACGGTGAAACTCGTGCAGCCGACTGAGGTGACCTTGTCGATGAAGGTGAACAGGGTTTCGCGCGCCGGCAGGTCGTCAATGGCGATGCGGCATTTGACCGTGACCGGGACGTCCGTGGCGTCGCGCATAGCGGCGACACATTCGGCGACAAGGCCCGGCTCGGCCATCAGGCAGGCCCCGAAGGATCCCGACTGGACACGCGACGACGGACACCCGCAATTGAGATTAATCTCCCCATAGCCCCAGGACGCGCCGATCGACGTCGCCTTGGCCAGCTTTACCGGGTCGGACCCGCCAAGTTGCAGCGCTGTCGGCGCAATGCCGGGCGATTCCCAAAGCAGGCGTTCCTGATCGCCGTGGATGATCGCGTCGGCGGTGACCATTTCGGTATAGAGCAGGGCCGACTTCGTCAGGCAGCGATGGAAGGCGCGGCAATGCGCGTCGGTCCAGTCCATCATCGGAGCGACAGAAAATCTATAGTTTTGTTTTTTCGACATTTTTTATGTACAATCAAGGGACTAAAGAGAGAACGTGTGCAGTTTGTGTGCACCAATTTGCACACGTTTGTACCTGATTTGACCCCTCTGTGCACACGGAGCGCACACAAATGTCGACGATTTATAGGATGCCGAAGGGGCAATGGCGGGCCCAGGTGCGACGCAAAGGTCGCTACGTCTCCCAATGCTTCGTTCGCCGGAAGGACGCCGAAGAGTGGGCGCTCAAGATGGAGCGGCGGGTCAACCGGGGCGAAAGCGTCTCGAAGAACATCCCGGATGACCTCTCGACCTTCTCGCATCTCATCGATCTTCACATCGCAGACATGCTGAAGGTCGGCAAGGCGCTGCGCCGGTCGAAGACCTATTCCCTCGAAAAGCTGAAGGCCAAGCTCGGTCATGTCCGACTTGAAACACTAGACCGTGAACGGATCATCCAGTTCGCGCGGGATCGCCGGGCCGACGGCGCAGGCCCACCCACCATCTCGGCCGATATCTCCTGCATCAAGACCGTGCTCTTGCACGCGTCGGCCGTCCACGGCCTGCTGGTGAGCCCGGAGCAGGTCGACCTTGCCCGGGTCGCCCTGTAACGCCTCGGCCTTGTCGGCAAGGCGCAGGAGGGTGACCGGCGCCCGACACAGGAAGAGCTCGACCAGCTCATCGGCAGGCAGTTGAAATCAATCTGGACCGCGGACGACCTCGCCAAGGCCGAAACCGCTCTGGCCGAGCTCGTCGCCAGCTATCGCGACACCGCGCCGAAACTGGCCGCGTGGCTCGAGGAAAACGTCCCCGAAGGCCTCGCCGTCTTCACGCTGCCTGAACACCATCGCAAGCGGATGCGCACATCAAACCCGATGGAGCGCGCCGTCCAGCAGGAACTGAAGCGGCGCACGGTGAAGGTCAGGGTCTTTCCCAGTGAAAACGCGCTCTTGCGCCTCGTCAGCGCCGTACTGGTCGAGATCGACGAAAAATGGGTCTGCGATACCAAGGCCTACATCAAGTGGGAATGCCAGGATGCCTGACCCGAGCTCAGCAGAATTTCCAGACAACAGGTTGCTCAATCGATACCCCCGCGATGTGACCTTGAGCACGCGGCACATCTGCTCAATCGGCCAGACGTTCCTCCAAGTCTCAATGAAAGCAAAGCGCTTCACTTCTGGCTAGCGAAGAACGCCGTTGTGAGTTCAATGGGTCGCTGCAACACCATTTGATATAGCAATATTCATTTGGAGGTTTGTAATGGCACGTATGGGCAGGCCGGGGTTGTCCTCGTCACAGAAGCAGGAGCTATGGGATCGATGGCGGCTCGGCCAAACTCTCAGCGAGATTGGCAAGGCGCTTGGCAAGCACGCTGGTTCTGTTCACGGGGTGTTATCAGCGTCCGGTGGGATTACTCCTGCTGCACGCAAAAGGTCTCCGATGGCGTTGACGCTTTCTGATCGAGAAGAGATATCGCGCGGGATTGCCAAAGGGTTTTCTTTCCAGGCCATTGCCGCGATGCTTCATCGAGCTGCCTCTACGATTTCTCGTGAAGTAAATCGTAATAGTGGTCGTCAAAGGTATCGAGCGGTTAAGGCGGACGAGCACACCTGGGCTCGTGCTTTGCGCCCAAAATCTTGCGCGCTGGCAAGCAAGCCGGTTCTGCGAGAAATCGTAGCATCCAAACTTGCGGAGCAATGGTCACCTGAACAAATATCTGGTTGGCTGGCGGATGAATATGGAAATGATGATGCGATGCAAATCTCACATGAGACGATCTACAAGAGTCTTTTCATCCAGGCACGAGGCGTTCTGAAAAAGGAACTAATGGCGCTTTTGCGCAGCAACCGAAAAATGCGCCGGGCTCGATCGTGGACTTCTAAAGGACAGCCACGGGGACGAATACCTGACGCGGTATCTATCCGGGATCGCCCAAGCGAGATTGAAGATCGTGCGGTACCCGGACATTGGGAAGGTGACCTGATCGCAGGTAGCAAAAACACGCATGTCGCAACATTGGTTGAACGTCAAAGCCGCTATGTCACTTTGGTCAAACTAGACGGGAAGGATACCGGTTCAGTTGTGAGCGCATTGAGGCGCCAGATTCAGCACCTGCCTGATGGGCTGATGCTTTCGCTGACTTGGGATCGAGGGGGCGAAATGGCGAACCACAAAATGTTTACAGTCGCAACCGACGTCAAAGTCTATTTCTGTGATCCACAAAGCCCATGGCAACGTGGCACAAACGAAAACACCAACCGACTTCTGCACCAATACTTGCCGAAGAAAACGGACCTATCCAAACACAGTCAGGCCGATCTGGATGCGATCGCTCAAAAGCTAAATACCCGACCTCGGAAAACGCTTGGGTTTAAAACGCCTGCTGCTACTCTGGCAAAGGATGTTGCAGTGACCGCTTGAACTCACAGTCGCTTTTTTTAAGATCTCCCGCTTGCTGCGGGCCAACAGTCCCCCGGACTGTCGGCTTACCCTTGCAAGTCCTTGAAAATGCGGTTCTCCCGTCGCAACTGTTCAACCTTCTTCAGCAGATCAGCCGACGGCAGGTCAGTTGGTGCCTCCGGCTGATACGCCGAAATCCACTTGCCGAGCGTCGAAAGCCCGATCCCCAAATCCGCCGCAACCTGCTTACGCGTAAGCCCGCTATGTCTCGCCAGCCGAACCGCCTCACGCTTGAAGTCTTCTCCGTGTACATGTCCCATAGTCTTGTCTCCTTGAAAGGAGATAATCGTCTATCAAGGCCGGAATCAAACTGGGACAGGTCCTATGCCCAGCACCTGGCCCGCCGCTTTTCCCGCCAGTGCGTAGGCCAGCAATCCCAGCGCGACCGTCAGCAATCCGGTGCCGACAAGGGCCACGACCTGCGCAAGGAAAAGGTGCCGGTAGGTGCGCTGGGCGAGAACCGCGAGCACGATCACATCATCCGCTTCACTTCACTATAGTCACCACGAACCCGTAGCGTCACCGTCACGTCCTTGCCGCTACGATTACGCCAATACCAGCCATGGGCGCCGTCGAATGCAGCCGTGAACTCGCCTATATCACCAGTGACGCCCCGCGCCTTCTTGTAGCTGTGAAAGCCGTCGCCGTCCGGATAGTCGGCATGGAGTTCATAGTTGAGATTTCCGTCATCAACGCTCCATTCATATTCGGCGGACGCGCCCTCCGTCATTACGAGCTTGACCTCTGCGGCGGCGTCTGGCGCGAGCGTGATGGAGACTTCATCGATCCAGACCGCCTCCGCATCGACGACCGCTTCAACCTCGTCCGTTGGCGGTTCTGCTGTCGCTGTCTCTTCCGAGGCGGCAACGATGGGCGGAGGCGCTGCGACCTCCGGCTCAACAAGATCGGGCACAGCTGCCAAATCCTCCTCCGCCGCCTCTTCGGCAAGCTGCTGCTTGATTTCCCCCATTTGGGTCAAGCCGAGGAGCCTGCCGATGCGGGTCGGGTCAACGCCGTATTCGGCAGGTAGCACGGCGCCAAATAGGATGACGACGGCTACTGCAAGAGCAACCCCTGTCGACCGGATGAGTTGGGCCGTCGAAGGCAGGTCGTCTTTGTTCGGCATTTTTGCATTATACATGGATAACCTCGGAAGATGTATTTCAGAAAACGATGAGACCAGTGATCTGATAGCCGATCAGCACGAAACCCGCGGCCATCAGCAGCATGTTGGCAGTGTAGGCTTGGCGCATGAACCCTGGCGTTCTCCGCCAGAAACCCATAACGAGCAGGATTGCGCCGAGCGCCAGAAGCTGACCGATCTCGACGCCGACATTGAAGGCGAGGAGATTGGGTAAGAGTCCATCCTCTGCAATTTGATAGTCGATGATCTTGCTAGCGAGACCCATCCCGTGGAACAAGCCGAAGATCAGTGTTGCAGCCTTGGTGTTGGGCTGGAATCCGAACCAGCGCTGATAGGCGCCCATATTGTCGAGCGCCTTGTAGACCACGGAAAGCCCGATGATGGCGTCGATCACGTAAGAGTTTATACCGACGCCAAAATACACACCGGCCAGCATGGTGGTCGAATGGCCGATGGCGAACAGAGAGACATAGGTCGCGATGTTCTTCAGGCGATACAGAAAGAATATCACACCCAGCAGGAACAGGATGTGATCGTAACCGGTCACCATATGCTTCGCGCCGAGATAAAGGAACGAAACCAGATGGACCCCGGTGATCTCCTGGATATATCCCTTGTCGCCCTCGGCCACGGCATGAGCTAATGCCTCGCCCGCCATGGCAGCAAAAGCGGCCAGCATGAGCACAGGTATCAGAAGAGCCCGGCCACGCAAGAGCTCTACCAGTCTTGAAAGCATGGACACGCCAGTCCGTTTTGAGGCGATAGCTGGGGTCATTCAGCGGGTCCTCCAAAGGCTTGGCCAGCATCGATGACAGGCGAAGATGCTGCGCTGCGACGCTCAAATCCATGCACGATGCGATAAAGCGCTGGCAGGACCAGAAGCGTGAGGAGCGTCGAGGAAATAATGCCGCCGATCACGACCGTAGCGAGCGGTCGCTGCACTTCACTGCCGAGACCGACATTGACCGCCATTGGTACGAAACCAAGGCTGGCAACCAGAGCCGTCATGAGGACAGGCCGCAACCTCAGCAGAGCGCCTTCGAAGATAGCCGTCTCCAGGGGCTCGCCAGCTTCCCAGCGTTGCTTGATGAAGCTCAGCATCACCACGCCGTTGAGCACAGCCACACCGGAAAGGGCGATGAATCCGACCCCGGCAGAGATCGACAGCGGCAGATCCCGCAGGGCAAGGGCTGCGACACCGCCAGTCAGGGCAAGCGGCACGCCGGAGAAGACCACCGCCGCATCCCGGACTGTGCCGAACAGCATCAGCAACAATCCGAAGATCATCAGCAGCGCAATCGGAACGACAATGGACAGGCGTTGACTGGCCGACACCAACTGCTCCCAGGTGCCGCCGTATTCGATCCAGTAGCCTTCCGGCAACTCCACATTCCGCAACACTTGCTGCTGTAAGTCCTGGATGAAGGAGCCAAGGTCGCGGTCACGGACGTTCGTTGTCACAGTGAGCTTTCGTTTGCCGTTCTCCCGGCTGATCTGATTGGGGCCAGGTGCAATCTCAACACTCGCCACCTCCGACATCGGAACGAACAACGGTCCGCCCGAGCCTCGCCTGCTTTCAGGCAATGGGACAGGAAGGCGCTCAATCGCAGCGACATCGGTTCTCAGGTATTCGGGGAATCGCACAACAATATCGAAGCGCCGGTCGCCTTCGAAATAGCGACCTGCGACTTCGCCACCAAGGGCTATTCCGGCGACGCGCTGAACGTCCTGCACATCAAGGCCGTATCTGGCCAGTGCTGCCCTGTCCGGAAGGATCGACAGGACTGGGAGGCCGGCTACCTGCTCGGATTGGGTGTCGGCCGATCCCGGCACCCCGTTCACAACGCCCTCCATCTCATCTGCCAATGCCGCGAGTGTATCCAGGTCGTCGCCATATATCTTGATGGCAACATCCGCCCGGACACCCGAAATGAGCTCGTTGAAACGCATCTCGATGGGTTGTGTCAGCTCATACTTGCTGCCTGGTATCTCGTTCACGGCCGCTTCGAGTTCTGCAACCAATTGCGATTTTGACTTGCGGGGATCAGTCCATTCGGAACGGGGCTTCATGATCACAAACGTGTCAGCCACACTGGGTGGAACCGGATCAGTCGCGATCTCAGGCGTTCCGATCTTTGCAAACACGCGCTGGACCTCCGGAACCTTCGTAATGCGTTCTTCCAGCATCTCCTGCATGCCGATTGCCTGGGTAAGGCTCGTTCCCGGAATCCGCAGCGCGTGAAGGGCGATATCGCCTTCATCCAGGTTCGGAATGAACTCCGATCCGATCCGCGTTGCGCTCCATCCGGCCAATGCAACAAGCGCTACTGCGCCCGCCACGACAAGATAGCGAAAGCGAAGCGCATACTGGAGGGCAGGTCGGTAAGCGGATTTGGAACCCCGCATTAGCCAGCCTTCCTTTTCAGTCACCTTGCCACGCACCATGAGGGCAACCGCCGCGGGCACGAACGTCAATGAAAGGATGAGCGCCGATGTCAGTGCGAGCACGACGGTAAACGCCATTGGATGGAACATCTTTCCTTCGATGCCGGTGAGAGCAAAGATGGGCAGGTAGACAACCGTGATAATGATCACGCCGAAGACCGACGGCTTAATCACTTCACTTGAAGCACTCGCGGCCAGGCTGAAGCGTTCGTCCCGTGTCAGCAGCCGCCCGAGCTTGCTCTGAGCCTCCGCAAATCGCCGCAAACAGTTCTCCACGATGATCACCGCACCATCGACAATCAGGCCGAAATCCAACGCGCCGAGGCTCATCAGGTTTCCGGAGACCTTGTTCTCGACCATGCCAGTGATCGTCATGAGCATGGCCAGCGGGATCACCGCCGCTGTCAGGAGGGCCGCCCGGATGTTTCCAAGCAGCAGGAAGAGAACCAGGATGACGAGCAAAGCGCCTTCCATGAGGTTCTTCTCGACCGTCTTGATCGTGGCATCCACCAGTGTGGTCCGGTTATAGACGGGTGTGATCGTTACGCCATCCGGGAGGCCTGACCGGACCGTGTCGACCTTTTCATCAACAGCAATGGAAACGGTCCGGCTGTTCTCGCCAACGAGCATGAACGCGGTGCCGAGGACAATCTCCGAGCCGTTCTGTGTCGCCGCACCGGTACGCAGTTCCTCGCCTTCCCGGACTTCGGCAACATCGCGCAGTCGCACGGATACGACACCGGTGTCCTTGACGGTGATGTCACGCAGATCGTCCAGGGTTTCCACCTGTCCCGGCACGCGGATCAGGTTCTGTTCGCCGTGCCGTTCGATATAGCCAGCGCCGGTGTTTGCATTATTGCGCTCTATCGCCTCAATGATGTCATCCAGGGTCAGGCCAAATCCCGTCATGGCAGCGGGGTCCGGCAGGACATGGATTTCCTTCTTGAAGCCGCCAATCGTATTGACTTCGGTGACGCCTTTCACAGTTCGAAGCTGGGGAAGTACCACCCAGTCGTTCAGGGTACGCAAATCCATCGGGGACCAGGGCGTTCCGTCTTTTTTCAGGGCACCCGGCTCAGCAGCCAGGATATACATGTAGATTTCGCCGAGGCCCGTAGCAATCGGCCCCGGCTCTGGTGTAACGCCCGGTGGCAGGTTCGCTTGCACGGACTGGATGCGCTCGCTGACCAGCTGTCGGGCCCGGTAGATGTCCGTCCCATCCTCAAACACCACTGTGACCTGGCTGAGGCCATAGCGCGAAACAGAGCGCGTATAGGCAAGTCCGGGCAGTCCCAAGATCGCCGTCTCGACCGGGAAGGTAATTCGTTGTTCAGCCTCAAGAGGCGAAAATCCCGGTGCTTCGCTGTTCACCTGCACCTGAACATTCGTGATGTCCGGTACCGCGTCGATGGGCAGGCGATTGAAGTTCCAGATTCCAAGCCCTGCAAGGCCCAGCACGATGGCCATCACGAGCCAGCGCTGCCGGATCGAGAATTCGATAATTCTTTCTAGCATGCCCTTCTCCTAGTGATCGTGGCTTGCGCCGGACTTCTCTATGTCGGCCTTGATGAGGTAGGAGTTTTCGGTGACGTAGGTTTCACCCAGTTCCAGACCACCCAATATCTCGGCATACTGACCATCACGACGGCCTAGTTCCAGCATCCGGACCTCGTAAGTCTCATCCACTTTCGCGTAAACGACAGTGAAATCCCGGAATGACTGCAAGCCGGACTCGCGCACGGCCAGCGGCACTTGCGCTTCGGCGGTTGTCACTTCAGCCACGATCCGCATGCCCGGCTGCAGACCGGCATCGGCAGGCAAGGCAGCAACGGCAATCCGGGTTTGCAATTCTGCATCCGTGATCGGCAGGAAGCGGGTGATCGTGGTCTCGATGTCGAGATCGCCGCCTGCAATTCCCAGGCGGACCGTCTGGCCCACCCTCACCTTTGGAACATCCCTCGGGAAGACATGGAGATGCGCTTCGGCATTCGCAAAGTTTGCGATCACAAAAAGGGCCTCACTTCCGGCAACATCGCCCGCATTGGTATGGCGTTCGAAGATCGTCCCGGAAACCGGTGCCGGAACGGTGTATTCCTGCAGGCTGGAAGACGACTCAACGACCGCGAGGATTTGTCCCCGGCGGACATAATCGCCCACCTGCGCACTGACGGATTTGACTGGCCCCGGATAGCGGCCGCGGACTTCTGCTGTGGCAGATGGGGAAAGCTCAACCGTGCCAGAGACAGTGATCACATCGCGGATAGATCCTGGTCCCGCATCCTCAACCGCAACGCCCGCCTCTGCCGCCACATCGTCCGGAATTGTGGTGCGCCCTTCGAAGGACTCATAGCGCCAGTTTGATGTCTTTCCGCCATGGCGGGCGACAACCTCGACCTCGAACGAGTGAGGCTCGATGACGACGCCGTCGCCCATGAGATAGTCCTGGCGGGGCGCGAAAGAAAATTCATCCACGATGTCCCCAAGCCGGTGCAAACGGACGGTCAGATCGACGCCAGACGGGTCCGCTGGTTTTCCGCTCCGGAACGGATACGCTCGAAACTGCGGTGGAACACCGGTCTCGAAGATGGTCATCTCAACGGCAAAATCGCCGTCTTCCAGAAGGCGTCCATTGTGCGGCCCCCTGGCATAATCGTCAGCTGCCTCAGCTTCGTGACCATGGCCGTGTTCATCATTTCCGGACGCTGCGTTACCGCACCCGGCGAGCAGCAGCACGGCAGCAAAGGCCGTGACGCCGATAAAGTTTCTGTATTGTTTCATGGGAGGATTTCCTCGTGCTGATCGGCTTCTCCGATCAGATGGGTCAGCTCAATAGTGTTCAGGATGTGGGATCGAAGGTAGGTCAGGCGCTCCTCTCGAAGCGCAGTCAGCGTTCTTTGCGCGTCAAAAACGTCGAGGTAGGAAAACGCACCGCGATTGTAGCCCTCAGTCGCCAGATCAAGCGCCCGCTCAGCTTCCGGCACAAGCGTTTCGTCAATTTCCCCGATTGCGTCCAGCGCGCTCAGCGATGCCCGTTGAAACGCCATGGCCGTGCGCACGCGTTCCTGCCGCAATGCCTCGGATAGCGCTTTGATGCGGTAGGCTTCAGCTCTTGCCCTTGCCACACCAGCCTCGCTGCGCACGCCTGTGCCAAGCGGAATGGATACGCCGCCAATTATGGCGAGATCGTCTTCCAGACCTAGTTTTCGCGCCCCGACGCTCCAGGTGACGTCCGGAATGCCTGACGTTTTCTCGACTTCCGCTTTTGCCATGGACCGGGCCTTTTCGGCCTCGAGACTTTCCAGGTGCGGTGTGCTGATATCAGCCGGACCAATCGCCCGTACTGAAGGGACCCGACCTATTATGGAAGGATCCAGCCTGATCTCTTGTTCACTGCCCCAGTAAGAGGCAAGCGCTGCACGCAGATCACGGGCTTCAATGGCATAACGCCGGGCTTCTGCTTCAACCTGGAGCCGGTCTGAAGCCGCACGCGCAGACGCCAGCAACGGGTCTCTCGCGGCATCGACGCGGCGCTTGATGGCCGCTTCAAGTGTCGTTGCAATTTCAAGCCGCTCACAGGTGAGCTTCAGCCGTTCTTCGGAGAATCCCGCTTCCGCGTAGAGGTTCTCGATCTCGTGGCGAATTTCGTAATCGGCCAGAGCGAGACCAGATTGCGCAACCGCAACGCCGGATTCGGCCAGCGCCTGACGTGCTTCCCGCTTGCCACCACGCTCCCAGACACGGGAGAAACGGCCGGTCACCTGAAGATTGTCGATATTGCTGGCGAGGCCCGTGCCAGGAAAATCCTCGATTTCGACGGTTACGGTATCGGCCGGTCGCAGGCGGGCGATCGCCCGCTCCGTTCGCGCCGCAGCGATATTAGCCTGTGCCGAGTCCCGCCGGAGGTCAAATGCACTGGCACGGGAGATTGCAGCCTCCAGCTTCACCAGTTCGATTGAGTCAGACGGCGGTTCACACGGCCCTGTTTCAGCGGCCGCGTATGCGGTGTGAGAGGCCAGCACGAAGGCCAGGCCGAGATATCTGATAGACATAATTGGCGCCCTTGATGGCAGGAACAGACATACCGGGCCGCTCTCGCAATCCGGTCGGAGTTGAGCCATCAGCCGCGGTCAGGGTCCGGGTCTCTCGGCAGTACGGGGCCGAGCAGGTCGAGACAGTCGCTGAAACACCGCTCTGTATTTCGGCGCGGGATCAGGTCGCCAGCAGGTGCTGTCAAGCCAATGGCCACAAAATGCAGCTCCGCATCATGGCTGGAAGAGCCGTGCTGCTTCTTGTGGGCATCCAGGTCGGAAGCGCCATTTTCGTCCGCATGGCCAGCGTCCGAATGGTGATCATGCCCATGATCATCGTGTACGTTTGCCACGACCGGTTCCTGCGCATGCGCCCGCGAATGCGCCACCGGCACAAGGACACCTGATGCGGCGAAAGCAATACAAAACAGCAATGCGCGAACGAACGACATGCGCTCCGACTACATGGCGGATGCAAATAAGTAAAGAACGGCAGCGCTGAAGTTGAAGCTCCTCCTCCGTCGTCCAATGAAGTCGTCGCTGCTGCCTGGCTCGCCTAATTCAGCCAGGCACGATCTTTAAATCGTCATTGGAGTCATCTGTGCGACGTGGCACATCCTATTTGCGGGCCGATGCAGGCGCCCGCATGAGACGGCCCGCCCGTCCAAGTCCCGCTTCGCTTTATCGCTGCTGGCACGGCGAACGCGGGGTGCGTGACACAGGACATTGGCGAAAGCAGCTCTTCCTCCCTTCCGAGATCAACGCTTAAGGAGCTGACTGCGGCCAGCTTTCGGGTGGGCTGCCTGGGCTTCGGCGGCCCCCCGGCCAGATTGCACTCATGCATCGCATTTTCGTCGACGAGAAGAAATGGATTGGCGAGGACCGATATTCGCACGCCCTGAATTACTGCATGCTCTTGCCCGGTCTCGAAGCCCAACAACTCGCTACCTATGTCGGATGGTAACTCCGCGACGTCCGTGGCGGCATCATTGCAGGCACCCTCTTTGTCGCACCGGGAGCGCTGGTGGTATTCCTGTTGTCGTTAATTTACATGACCGCGGGACACTTCCCACTGGTGTCCGCCGCTTTCTTCGGTATGAAGGCCGCTGTGTTCGCATTGGTAGCAGAAGCGATGATCCGCATCGGCAAACGGGCACTCAAAGGCCAGCACGCGTTCCTGATCGCTGCCGCATCGTTCGCGGCGCTATTCTTCTGGAGTGCTCCCTTTCCACTCGTCATTCTTGCTGCAGGGTTGATCGAAACTGCATTCAACCGTTTTGGAGAGGGTCCTGCTCCTGCCGAGACTGCTGACCCGAGTCAGTCACCACCACCAGCAAGGACATTGGTAACTGCAGCTTTGGGGGGGCAGCCAGGTTTGCACCTGCCATCGGCACCCCGGTTGCTCTCGGTCCGGATCATCCTTTGGTGCGTGTGGGATGGCTGTTTTCGACGCTCGCGGTCGTTACGTTTGGCGGCGCCTATGCGACGCTTGCCTACCTCAAACAGCAAGCCGTCGAAGTGGAAGGCTGGCTCACAACCGGCCAGATGCTTGATGGACTCGGTCTGGCAGAGACGACGCCTGGCCCGCTGGTTCTCGTGAACGAATATGTCGGCTTTGTCGCGGGCTGATCGAGCGGCGGATTTTGGCTCGCTGCCCTGTGCGCGCTTATGGCGGCCTGGTGCACGTTTGCGCCTTCGCTTGTCTGGATAATCGCCGGCGCACCCCTGGCCGAGCGACTGAGACGCCTTCCAGCCACCAACGCTGCCCTCAAGGCCATCACCGCCGCCGTGCTAGGCGTCATCGCAAATCTGGCTCTCTGGTTTGCAATGCACCTGATGTTTGGGACAATCCAAGCGCTGGATTTACCTCTAGGCGGTGAGCTACCACTTACCGACGCATAGACACTGGACTGGAAGGCGGCTCTCCTCTGCGTCGGCGCGTGCATTGCGATATTCCAGCTCCGAGCGGGCGGGCTGACCCTCATTATCGGCTCGGCCGTCTGTGGTGTAGCATTGAAGCTCATATTCGCTGGTACGTAGATCGCATTTGACACCTGAGCTGCTGCAGGTTTTTCAGGCGCCGCCTTCCGACAGCATTCGCAGGAGCGGTGCTAGAAAAGAACTCGATCCTGGGCGGCGTCGTGCGCCACCAAAAACATCCGGATACGATTATGGCCAGTGTTTCACGCTGACTGAATCCAACGGCAAAGCGACGACGCAATGAGCCAGGCCAAAACATCTGGATGAGCCAATCGCACCTTCTCTACATCTTGGCAGCGCGTTGCACACGAATGGATGTTCCACAGACTTTCACTGCACACGGAGCGCAGATCAAAGCCTGTAAGTATCTGATATATATTCTTTTATTCCGATCCCTCTTAGGGTTGACTGATCGGCGATCCAACAATCCAACGCTGCGTTAGGCAGCTTGGCATCCTTTAATAAGCTACCGGCCTTGTTAAAGGATAGTGGAGCATGCGCAGGCGATATACGGATGTTCTGGCCAATTGCCAGGCTACGATTTGCCCGGATAGATCGGCCAGGATTTCGGCCAAATTCTCATCTCATGGAAGAATTTTTCAATAAAAGCATATGTATAAACGCCCGCGATATCGGCCATTGCGATGACATGCCACTCAGGATAAGATCGGCCAAAGTATCGGCCATCATTTGAAAAAAACTCTTTAAATAGTTTGTATTTATTAGGAATTTTTATTTTTGACTTCGGCCAAAAAGCGACTCAAAACACCGAGTCGGATCGAACCGGCAAGACTCGAGGAGACTCCAGAAGCTATTGCGGATCTCGTCGCCGAAGTCGCAGCCAAGTCAGCTGTTTTGGGCGCGAAACTGCATCCTATGACGGCAGCCAACCTCGCTTCACTCGTTCGCCTGATGAACACGTATTACAGTAATCTGATCGAGGGACACGACACGCGTCCGCGCGATATCGAACGCGCGCTAGCTGGTGACTTCGACGAAAACGAGGGACGACGAAATCTCCAGATCGAAGCTGCCGCACATGTGCGCGTCCTGGCCGAAATTGATCGGCTCGCATCTATCAGTGCGCTAGCTGAGCCAGCATCCAGAAACTTCATACTCTGGTTGCACCGTGAGTTCTATAAGGACGCGCCCGAGAAGATGCTGCGCATAAAGAGCGGCAGCACCCAATTCCTGATGATACCCGGAGAGTGGCGATCGCAAAGGGAGCATGACGTCTCGGTTGGCCGTCACATACCGCCCTCAAGCGAACACGTGGCCGCCTTCATGGCCTATTTCGAAAGCCGGTTTGCTTTTGAGCGGATGGGCCAGGCTGCACGCATTCTTGCCATGGCGACCGCTAATCATCGCTTCAACTATATCCTCCCTTTCCCTAACGGGAATGGTCGCGTCAGCCGCCTTATGAGTCATGCCATGGCCGCTAAGGGATATATCGGCGCACATGGTCTCTGGTCGATTTCTAGAGGATTGGCGCGCGGCCTGGAAAGCCGCACTGATTACAAGCGCATGATGGATTATGCCGACAGTCCGAGACATGGAGATCTCGACGGCAGAGGCAACCTGTCTCTCAGGGCACTGACAGAATATACGGCCTGGTTCCTGAAAGCCTGCCTTGATCAGATCGAATTCATGGCCGACCTCTTCGATCTCGACAGTCTGTCAGTGCGTCTGAAACGCCTGGTCGAGCGCTCAGAGACGCTGAGGCCGGAAGCAATCTTTCTTCTTGAAGAAGCATTGGTCCGCGGCGAGTTCGACAGAGGCGCTGCGCCCCGGATCACAGGCTTGCCGGAACGAACGGCCCGGCGAGTCCTGGGTGATGCAATTGACACAGGCCTGCTTGCCTCGGAAACTCCAAAAGGGCCAGTCTCGCTCCGCTTCCCAGCTGACACGCTGGAAACGCTCTTCCCGCGCCTCTATCCGGAAACCTGAATACGTCACGGCAGATCAAGGGTCAGATCGTCGGCACCTGAAATGACAAGGAGCGCATAGGTCGCACCATCATTCGATTTAGCGACCGCATTGATGATAAAGTCGAGCTCCTGCATTATCTTGGCGAGCGCAGCCTCGTCTTCGAGTGACACAGCCTTCAACCCGATTCGAACGGCATTTCTTGAAAGCGGACGATGATACAGGCGCGCTTGTCTGGAAGTGCCAGAAGAATCCTCGAGTCCGCCGCTTTGGATTCAGAGGATAGGATATCGACTGAGGCTTAGAAATCGGACTTGCTTTTGCGCAACCGCATGCATCAGTTACTGGCTTTGGCGGCATCCTCCTTCAGCCATCCAAGCAGAGAGCGCACCATGAATACGCCAGCAATCGCTATCGGAAGGCCAGCGAGGAGCACAGCCGACTGAACCACTTTCAGGCCACCGATAAACATCAGGCCGACAGGAAGCAGGCCCAGAACACCGGCCCAGAACAGGCGGTGCCAGCGAGCCGGATCTTCGCCAGCGTGCAAAGCCTGCGTCGCGGAAGACGCTAGGGTGTAACTTGCAGAATCATATGTTGTCGCCACAAAGACAGTTGTCACCGCAACGAATATTGCCAACGCGACTTTCCCGAACGGAAGATGCGCAATCACAGACGCGATTGCGAAAGCGGGGTCATCGTGAACCATGTCCACAACGGGTAATGCCCCGGTGAGCTCAAGATGAAGCGCGTAGTTCCCGAAGATAATATAAAACGCCCAGACACCCAGGCTGCCAAACGCCGACATGCCAACAAGGACCTGGCGGATGGTGCGGCCTTTCGAGATACGTGTAACGAAAATCCCGACAAAGGGCGCAAACGCAATCCACCAGGCCCAGTAGAAGATTGTCCAGTCCTGCACGAACCCGGTTTTCTCGATCGGGTTAGTATAAGTGATCATCGTGAGCATGTTTGAAATCATGTAGCCGAGGCTCTCGGTTCCCATGGTCAGGATAAATCCTGTCGGCCCCACGACCAGAATGAACGCCAGGAAAAGCAAAGCCAGCCACAAATTGGTATCGGAAAGACGCTTGATGCCCTTCTCGAGGCCAAGATAAACCGAAACGCCGAACATGCCGACGCAAACCCCAATCACGATCAGATCCATGACCGTCGACCGCGCGACACCCGCCAGTTCGGCAATACCAGCCGAAATGACCGGCACGGTCAGCGCCAGCGACGTCCCGGCGCCGCCAATCAAACCAATCATGAAAATCAGATCAATCAGCTTCCCCCAGGGCGACGTGGTACACTTGTCACCAAGTATCGCCGCACTGAAACGAAGATAGGGAACGCCTTTGTTATAGAAAGCGTAGGCCATCGCGACAGAGGGTAGTCCGTAGATGCACCAGGCGCTGACACCCCAGTGAAACAGGCCATAGCTCGTGGCCCAGTTGATGGCTTCAGTTGACCTCGGCTCCACACCAAAAGGCGGCGCGTCGTAATAGTATGTCCATTCGATACCGGCCCAATAGAGAAGACCACCACCAACGCCTGCTGAGAAGAGCATGGCAACCCAGCTGACCGTCGAGAAATCCGGCACATCATCCTTGGCGCCAAGCTTGATCCGCCCATAGGGACCGAAGGCGAGGTAGGCCGCGACGACCATCGCGCCGATCGCCGCCCATTGGTAGACGATGCCTAGATTGAGCGCAGTCCAGTCATAGAGGGTAACAATGCTCGGACCGAGCGATTCACTGAACAGGATCAGCGGCACCGATACGAGCAAGGATGTGGCGACGGCGAGCGCGAAGACCGTCTTGTCGATTGGTTTGCCACTCATTCGCCGCTCCCGCTCAATGCGTCACAGAGCGGCGCCATGAAATCACCTGTTGCAGCCACGCGATCTCCGAGTTCCTGAACCTGACCTGTCCCAGGCTCACGTCGCGGCCAGTCTGGCAGGCCCGCCCCATTGGGGTCACCGGTACGCGCGAAATTGGTCCAGTAACCCATCATTGTTTCGGTCAGCTTGTCATCGTCGGAGTTGGTCGGAAGCCAGTCATCGTGCGTGTTGAAGACATAAGGGATCTCGGCGCCATGATAGACGCCATAGGCGTCGGCGCCTTCCCGCTTGCGCGTGAAGCGATAGAGATAGGCCCCCTCACCTTGCGCAGCGGCCGCGTCTGCAATGCGCGCCGACGGACAATGGAACTGCGAGGCGGTCGACAGGACGTCTGAAATTTCGCGGGGGGTAAGATTCTCAAACATTGGAAAGGACAGCAATGCTGCCCGGCCTTCGTCAGGATAGTCTGCCAAGCCTTCAGCCAGAACATCTGCGTCTGAACCGTCGATATACATCAGCATTTCGTTGAGATTGCTGCCGGCCATCACATCGACACCGGCATTGATCTCGTCAGTCTTGCGTACCCAATACCCATCCAGCACCGGCCCATGATAATGATCCACACCTGTGGTCTTGTGCAGGTCGACAAGGTCCTGCCATGGGAGGGCCCGTGCGGCATCGATGCTGTCGATGCCGGCTTTTGCAAACATCTCTTCCGCCCGCGCCTGCGCGACATCGAAAGGTGGCATGTCGCCTGGCCCCAGAGCGCCGCTCTCCAGGATGGCACGCTGGAACAGGCCTTCAGCCTGCGGACTTTTCATCAGTGCGTAAATATCCGCGCCTCCCGCTGATTCTCCGAACAGAGTCAGATTGCCTGGGTCGCCTCCGAAGGATTCGGCATTGTCGCGAACCCAGCGTGTCGCGGCAATAATGTCAGAAATACCATAATTTCCGGGCGGAATGCCTGACGTCTCATCAAATGGAATGGGCAGGAATCCGAGCGCGCCCATGCGATAATTCAGCGAGATCACAACCACGCCCTTAGCTGCGAGCGCCGCCCCGACATAGTTCGGCTCATAAGCCCAACCATTCACATTGCTCCCGCCATGCACCCATATCATCACTGGCAGGAGCCCCTCATCCTCGCGCTGCGGCGTCCAGATGTTCAGGTGCAGACAATCCTCATCCATGTGCGTGAGGTCTGGAATGACGGACGGATCATGCCCGAAACCTTCTGCCACCATGCGATACCAGTTCGGATTGCCCTGACTCTGCGGGCAGGCCGGTCCGTACGCTGTCGCATCCACGCGTCCCTGTCGCGCCCTATGCCGCTCTGCCGGACGCCAGCGCAGGTCTCCGACAGGTGCGGCTGCATAGGGCACGCCGAGGTATGCTGCGACGCCAGAGTCCAGGCGCAATCCGACCAAAGTCTCACCACCCGCGACCATGGTTGGTGAAACATTTGCCGGGTCCGCCGGCTGAGGGGCACGGCAACCGGAAAGGCAAGACATCACGCCGATCGCCAGAACAGTGATGAGCCGCGCGCTTTGCCACATAAGCAATCCTCCCCGTTGGCAAGTCACTTGGGCGGACTTGTCCAAAGTCAGGTTTACGCGCGCGCCGAATGGTGCGGCAAACGAATAAACATCGCCTATGGATGAATTTCGCTCATGCACTATCGCTGACGATCCCTATCAAGGCTGTATCCGTCTAAGATGAAACAGATGCCTATCCGCCCCCATCCACCTCGCAATACTGAATTGCGTACTTGCTTGGGGACCGCCGACGTCTCGGGACAGCTCAATTTGCAAGCCGCTGTCGTCAGTGCGGTCCTGGAACTGCATCACCCAGAGCATCGATCAGCGGTGCCAGCCAGGTTTCAAAATTTTCCCAGTGCCCAACGCTATTGGCGTAGATAGGTTGACGAACTTGCTCAGCACTTGCAGTTCTCACGGATCGCCGCGTCTTGTGAAAATTCAGACACGCATCTTCAAACTCCAAGTCGCAGTGAGCGAGCAAGCGCCGGATCTGGTATTCTGTGTCTGCGACCACACTCTCATACTGGACATGAAGCACACGCCCCGGAAGAACATTGTCCCAATGTTGCATGATCTGGAGATAGTCGCGAAAATATTGCCCCAGGTTTGGCAGGGAATAACTGAATGCCTGGCCGCGCGCGAAGTTCTGCTTGAAAGCCGACAAGCAGCAGTCTCTGGGATCGCGGCGCGCATCTATGAAAATGGATTGTGGAAGGATCCGCGCAATTAATCCTATGTGCAGAAAATTGTTAGGCATCTTGTCAACGAAATGATCCGCAGTCCCACGGAATGGTTCTGTTTCATCGAGATAGCGCTGTCCGAGCCGGGAGAAGTCCTCGTCATTCATATTTCGAACTGCGTCCGGGTAGCCATTCCCGGATCTTAACTGCCGGACATAGTTGAGAATATGGGGAAGTTCCATTGTTCCCTGGACTTCGGAATGAGAGGCTAAAATCTGCTCCACAAGAGTCGAGCCGGCTCGCGGCAGGCCAACAATGAAGATCGGAACCGGTTGACCCCGCTGGCCCGCGCCCGGAGCTTTGGAGAGCATCGGCTTGCTAAAAACTGAAGCTACTTCGCGACATGCTTCCGAAAATCCCTGACTGTCGAACGCGTCGATACCGCTCTTGATCTTATTTCCAGCGTCGTAGTTCTCAAAGGCATCCGCAAACTCGCGCCCGTCTTCATAATATTTGGCTATGGCGAAGTGAAATGCAGCACGATCAGTTTGCGTCAGCTGGCCTTGTTCAAGCGCCGTACTCATTGCGTCAAATTCAGCAGTAGTGAAACGATAGTTCTTCAGGTCGGCCAAACTCCAAAATGCCTCGCCCAGAGTCGGCGCCTGTTTGATCGCAGTGCGGTATGCGCGTTCGCTGGCGTCTCTTTCTCCTATGGTCTTGCAGACATGACCAAGGGAAAGCCAGACTCTCGGTTGCAGGCTGCTCAGATCGAGCGATGTCTGAAAACTCTCGCGTGCGAGCTCTGGCCTCAATCCTCCAGCCTGCACATTCCCCAGCATGGACCAAGCGTCTGGCGATTTCGGATTGAGGTCAACCGCACAACGCGCCGCGCGTTCGGCAAGTTCGTAGTCGGCCCTTTCCGAATGAACACGGGCGATGTTGCGCCAGACTACATCCGAATATGGAGACAGGCGCCGAGCGCGTTCAAGGAGGTACTCCGCATCCGTTGTAACACCAGCGTCTAACGCGACCGAAGCCAATCCGACGAGTGCGTGGAGATGATTGGGATCATTTTCGAGGACGTGGCGCAGAATCGCTTCGGCATCATGCTTGCGACCGTCATTCAAAGCTTCAATGGCCCGCACTATTTCGAGTCTGAACGGGTCTGTTGCAACAGATCTGCGAAATGCCTCTAAGCCAGATTCAATCTGTCCAGCCTCACACAGGCAATCTCCAAGCGATTGCCAAGCACGACTATGGCCCGGAGCTCTCACAGTAAGCGCACGCAGGACTTCGATCCCACCTTCGGGGTCGCCAGACAGACGTTTGATCCGTGCGAGCTCCAAGGCCGCGTCGAAGAAACCAGGCTCCAGTGACCAAGCGCGTTGCAACAACACGATCGCTTCAGCGTACCTAGCTTCAGTTGACCTTAGGCTCCCCAGCAGGCAGAGCGCGTTGACTTCGTCCTGTTCGGCCTCCAGGATTGCTTCGAGTTGCACGATTGCCAAATGCTTGTGCCCTTCACCAACAAGGCGGCGGGCAATGTTGAAGGCCTCCTTTACGCTACCTGTGTCGCCAATTGGCCGCGTCGTCTTCATGCTTACACGCTAATCCAAATGTGCGGCACAGCCAATCGCCCGCAGTCGTGCCAGATCGAAGCTGGGATACATCAGGCTGTATCGCAGCACTTTGCAGCGGTCGGCCAAAGACAGCGACGTGTCAGCCTGTATCGACTCCAAAACTTCGGAGCGCGTCAGCAGGCCAGGATGCATTTCAAGCGTCCCGCTATCGAAGATCATCTTCTCATGCGATCTCTGCCATGTTAACCATTCAGGCAATTGGTCGCCCGTGCCGCGGCCGGGATCTCCTGAATACGCAAAAGCTGCCCAGTAGGACATCATTGCATCCGAAAGCACTTCCCTGCCCAGTCGATTTTCTTGCGTGAACAATTCAGCATAACCGGTGACGTTGAAAGTTCCAAACACGAACGGTACTTCCAGCCCATGCGCAGCGCCAACAATAAACGACAAATCTGCCGGTTGCTTGGGCGCATCGTCCCAATCGAAGCGATACGCAAAAACGGGCGCGGTCAAGCGGTCGGCCAAATCATCTACGGCATCGACATTCCACCAGTCCGAATAATGCTTGTCCATGGCGGTGTAGCGATCCGGGTCAATAACTGTTGCGTAGTCTCCATCCCATTGCACAAAATCCGGATCAAAAGCCTGCCAAGCTTTCTGTTCGTTTCGGTTGCCACCGATAATCATCGGCACATTGTTGTAAGCGCCACTCCTAATCTGCTGACGATGGTCTTGTGTTGGCAGCATGACGCCATCGAGAACAACACTCGGCAAGTCATAACCGAGGTCGGGCTGATCCTGATAGGGCTGCAGGATTTCTACCGTGGTCAGCTCACGCATCCAGGCCAACGTTTCTTCGTTTGACATGCCTTCAGCAATCTGGCGGGCGTCTGCAGAATCTGTCGCACGCCCTGCCTCCACAAGAAGCGACGCAACAATTTCCTTTGCGCTGGCTCGGGTGCCGGGCGGCATTTCGTCCCGATAGTTTGTCGCCTGATCAAGTCCCATGTTCCAGAAGCCACCACTCTGGGCAATTGCCTTCTGGAACAATCCGTTCGCGCTTTCTGCCAATACGAGGGCATAGACATTCTGAGCCCCAGCAGATTCTCCAAATATCGTCACATTGGTGGGGTCACCATGGAAGCCTTCGATGTTCGATTGCACCCATTTCAAAGCTTCAATCATGTCGAGCAGCGCAAATTGGCCCGTTGCAGGTTCGCCACCTTCACCCTGACGCATAGCAGGATGGTGGAACCAGCCAAATGGACCCAGCCGGTAGTTGATTGTCACAACGACCACATTCTCGCGGACCGCCAGCGTCGCGCCGTCATATTCTCCGGCCGTGCCGGCGTAATTGCCACCTCCATGGATCCAGACCATCACAGGAAGGAGAGCATCCGAGGTCTTCCCCGGCGCATAGACATTTAGTGTCAGGCAGTCTTCCTGGCCCAAAATCGTTCCCGCCTTACTGCCAGGTTGGGCACAGGATGATCCTGGCTCCTTTGCAGCAAAGGGCTCGCTCGATCTCACCACCGGCTGAGGTGCTCGCCACCGTAGTTCACCAACCGGTGGCAGCGCATACGGAATTGCAAACCACGTAAGTGCGCCTTGGCTTTGCCGCTGTCCTATGACCAATCCGCTGGTCGTATCAACCCATCGCTGTCCTTGGGTTAAGGTATCGCGTGGAGGGTAGACGCATGCCACAGTAAACAAGAGCAGGAAGGATAGAAAGTAGTGCTTCAGCATTGGCTTAATACCTTGCTATCAGCCTCACCCCTAAGGTTCGCGGACGATTGGTTGTGATCCGTTCGTCATAATAACCCGTATTGATGAACAATTGGGCGCGTTCATCAAAAAGGTTGGTGCCGTAGGCCTCCAACCGGTACGGTCCGCGTTTCCAGCCAATTCGCAAGTCCAACTCACTATACGCTTTCTGTATTTGAGGGCCGACGTCTGTGCGGAACGGATCAGAAAGCAAAAGATTATACGTTTCCCCGGTGTAAGAATAACTCGCCTGAATATAGCCGTCTGTGCTGGCGGATTGTTGCCACTCATACCGGCTCGACACGCTGAACTTCCATTCCGGGACGTAAGGCAACCGGGTCCCCTTCCCGGCAAAGTTCAAGTTCGGATCGACGAGAGACTTGAAGTCCTCCGACAAGACAGAGTCTGTGTAATTCGCTGAAAAGTCGACTGTCCAGTTGTCGTTTAGAAACGTATTAAGCTCAATTTCTGCTCCAGTGACCTCAGCATTGCCAGCATTCGCATAGAAGATCACAGGTGCGATATTGATGTCGTAGATGGACGTCTGAAAGTCCTGCCACAGCATCTTGTAGATAGCACCGTTGAACGTCAGGCGACCATTGTTGAATTGCGACTTCCAACCAATTTCATAGGAGTCCAAATAGTCCGGACTATAGGTTTCCGGAATAAACTGATTTGTTTGACCGATAGAGCCATTCGAGCCACCAGGTCGAAAGCCCTCCGCATAGTTGAAATATGTCAACAGGTTTTCTGACAATCGATATTGGATGTTCAGCTTGTAGGCTTCTCCACTCGTGCCCCCAGAGGACGCCTCACCTCCCGTCTTGGGGTCGTAAAAATAGCCTGACCAGCCACCCGCCGGACTTGAGAAGGAATCATCAAAAACGCGCGCGCCAATCGTCAATTTCAGCGCTTCAGTCAAATTGTAACTCAGCTCGCCGAAGAGTGCGGTTTGTTCGTCAGTCCCGCGTCCGCCTGTCGTGCCATAGGAATACCATTCATTCGGAAGCGGATCTCCACCATTGACAGCGAGGTAGTAGGCTCCAGGCGCTCCCTCAAATTTGATACCGGGCATGTCCCAGAAGCCAAATCCTTCGCTTCGGTTCTTTTCATAATAGGCACCAGCGATCCACTGCAGCGGGCCATCACCATTCGAAGTTGCCCGCAACTCAGTGGACCAGCGATCGTTGAAATAGTCCGCATTGAAAGACATGCGCGGGTCATTACAACCGATGTTTCCATAATAGTAGAAATCATCGCACGCGAACTGCTGGATCCATTGATTGAACGATGCATATTCTACATAATCGGAATAGTCTGAGCTCCTTGTCTCGTCTTGGGAAAAATAGGAAGTTGACAAGACAATATCTGCAATCGGGGTGGCCCCTTCCAGGGTCAGCCCAATCTGGCTGAACTCGCGCTCGCTGCGATCAGGCGTGAACCTGGCAACTTGCAGATCTCCCCGTCTGCGTGGATCATGGTCCCAGGCACCATTGGTTTCGGCCTTCTGGTAGAAGCCAGACACGGTGCCGGTCCAATCCGGTGTCAGCTCTGCGCGCAGCGCAGCGCGCCCACCGATTGTTGTCGAGTTGTTGTAATTCTTTTCCGCGACATTTGAGTTGTCCGAAACCGCACCATTGGCCCACGTTCGCGTCAACGGGATGTTGTCGATAAAGCCACCGTCCTTGTCATACCACCCGACCAGACGAACGGCAGCCTTCTCGTTGGCGACCGGAAGGTTCAAAAACCCTTCGGCAGTCGTAATCGCCCCCCCTTTTTGTATTGCTGCCGCTGTCAAATCAAAACCGGCTTCGAATTCGGTCGGGTCGGGCTTGTTCGTAATAATTCTAACGGTTCCAGATACTGAGCCTGAGCCATAGTACGTGCCCTGCGGCCCGTTCAGTATTTCGTAGCGTTCGATATCATAGCCGTGAAGGTCAATGATTGTTCCGCCCACTGTTAGGGGTTGCTCGTCAAGATATAGCGTTGCAGTAGCCGTTGTCGTTCGGTTTGGATTGCCGCCATCGGAAATTCCGCGGACGAACAGGTTCTGTGTTCCAGGTCCAGCACTTACAAAAGAAACTGACGGCGCGATGAGGGCCAGATCTTCGAATTGCTGAATTCCAAGGTTCTCAATTTTCGCTTCGCCGATAGCTTGTATAGATAATGGAACATCCTGAAGGTTCTGCGCCCGCTTCTGAGCCGTGACGATCACTGCATCGAGCTTCCGAGGCTCGTTGTCAGCCACAGGAGCTTGATCGGACGCCGCGCCCTGAGCGACAGCGAGCGCGGGAAAACCAAATGCAGACAATGCAGTCGTAGTCAGCAGATAAAATGCCCAACGCTTCGCGCGCCCCCGCGCTTCAGAATGCCGTGTCGCGATGGTTCTCAAGTGAACGTGCATAATATCCTCCCCGTTTGACGTCTTTGCGCCAGCTTTTTACACGGAAGGCTACGTTGCCGGGTAACCTGAGAGAAGGCAGGTAATTTTCCTAGGGTCATGAACAGGATTCATCCATCCATTCCGGTGCCGTGTCCGATTGCCCCCCTCACCCCCGCAGGGAATGGCTTGATCGGTTGATCGAAAATCAAGCTACAATCATAATTGAGATCGATCGAAAATGTCGCTCTACTGCAACTGGGTCACAGAAACGAAGCCTGCAATGTGCCTGAAGCACTGTGCCCAAATATCAAACGACGATAAATTTGCTTCACCCGTGACTTGGTTCTGCAATCGTCATCGCGCTATCAATTAGCGGAAGTAGCGCGTCGTCCTGACATATCTGTTCCTTCAGCCATTGCTGAAAGATTTGGATTTTTTGGACTTTTGCGCGCTCTTTGGGATAGGTCAGAAACCAGTGACCCATGGTGCGCACCCGCAGGTCAGGAAAAATATCGACGAGGTGTCCGACCTCAAGGTCCTCGGCAACATACGGCTGCATAGCCAATGCAACCCCCATTCCACGGGCGGCCATCTTCAAGGCATGATCGTAACTATCGAACCTCATCCCTTCGTCCGGGTCGACGCCCTGAACCTCGTTGTGCTCCAACCAAACCAGCCAGTCATTGGCTGAGGGATAAACCTGAAGAATAGGATGACCGACCAGGTCAGCGGGCTTCTTGAGTGGAGTCCCGGATTCATTTGCGTCTTCAAGGTATCGAGGGCTGCACACGGCCTGCGTCGTGGGTGAAAAAAGGTATTCGTAATGAATTTCGTTCTGCCGGCGTTGGCCGATCATCAGCGCCAGGTCGATTCCGCGTTCCGAAAAATCAGCATCTACCTGAGACGTATTCAACCTCACCTGAATACCTGGATGCGATTTCTGAAAATCGCTAAGCCTAGGCATCAGCCAACGAACAGCAAAGGTTGAATACATTTGCACCGTCAGCACATTTTTCTCATGAGGGCTCGTAAGCCTTTGAGTGCAGTCATCGATGCTATCAAACGCCTCACGGATGATCGGGAAATAATAGGCACCCGCGGCACTCAGCTCGACCGCCCGAGGCGTGCGCACAAAAAGCTGAATCCCTAGGTATTCTTCGAGATGCCTTACCTGATGCGATATCGCCGACTGTGATACGTTGAGTTCGCTCGCTGCGTTGCGAAAAGACTTGTATCGAGCAGCAGCTTCGAATGCACGAAGCGCTTTCAGCGGAGGCAAAGTGCGTTTCATATGACCATGTTGACATGAGAAATTCTCAAGCACCAGAGATGATTTTACCTTTGTCACTCGGCGCTATCTCGGTCAGTCTGCTTTCATGACAGACAAATCTTCAGATGTCCGCCTTGCAGAGGCCGATGCCTTGCGGGCTGCCGGCCACCCTGAACTGATCGAGGCGGCCAGTCACATGTTGTCCGGCGCCTTTGGCAAGGCCGAGCCCCTTTGCCGCATCGTGCTCAATCGCGATCCCCTCGACGTGAACGCAATGCGCCTGCTCGCCGAGATAGGGATGGAGGTTGGTCGGCTCGACGATTCAGAAGCCCTGCTGGAGCGAGCACTCGAACTTGCCCCGGACTTCCGCCTGGCCCGCGGCAGCTATGCCAATGTCCTTGGGAGGCGGGGCCGGTTCGAGGCGGCGCTGACCGAACTCGATACGCTACTCGCCGCAGATCCAGCCCATCCAGGCTATCTTGTCCTGAAAGCAAATACGCTGGTCCGGATTGGCGATCATGTAAGCGCCGTCGCCATCTATCGCGATGTCCTTTCCAAAGTACCGGCAACGGCAGGCGTGCAGATGAGCCTCGGGCACAGTTTGAAGACGGTCGGACACCAGGAGGAAGCGATCGCAGCCTATAATGGCGCACGGGCAATGCGGGACGATCTGGGAGATGCCTATTGGAGTCTCGCCAATCTGAAGACGTTTCGCTTCTCGGACGGCGATATCGACACAATGCGCAGCGTCGCCGCGCGCGAAACGATAGATCGCGAAGATTACTATCATCTCGCCTTTGCCCTCGGAAAAGCGCTCGAAGACCGCGGTGAATACGAAGAATCTTTCACCTGGTACCGGCGCGGCAATGCGATAAAGCGGCGCCTCATCACCTATAATGCTGATGACAACCATTCGGACATGGCCCGGCTCTCGGAGTATTTCACGCCGGCTGTGTTTGCTGCGAGGAAAAATGCCGGATGCCAGAGCCGCGCACCGATCTTCATCATTGGCCTACCCCGCGCCGGATCTACCCTCCTCGAACAAATCCTTGCCAGCCATAGTCAGGTCGAAGGCACACAGGAATTGCCCGATATCATATCCATCGCGCGCCGGATTGCGGACAAGAAACGTGCAGGTGATCCGTCCAATTACCCGAACGGTCTGAGCGATCTTACGGATTCAGTCCTCACTGCGCTCGGCGAAGAATACATCGAGCGCACCCGCATTCATCGCACCGATGCGCCCTTCTTCATCGACAAGATGCCGAACAATTTCGCCCATGTTGGCCTGATCCGCCTGATCCTGCCAAATGCGACCATCATCGATGCAAGACGACATCCCCTGGCCTGCTGCTTCAGCGGCTACAAGCAACTCTTCGCCAAGGGCCAGCATTTCACTTATAATCTGACAGATATTGGGCGCTACTACGCTGACTATGTCGGTCTGATGCGGCACTGGCAAAACGTCCTCCCGGCTCATGTCCTGCATGTCCAGTATGAAGACGTTGTCGCCGATACGGAAACCCAGGTTTGTCGCCTGCTCGATCATTGCGGGCTGCCCTTCGAGGGTGCCTGCCTGCGTTTCTATGAGAACCGGCGCGCTGTTAAGACCGCCAGTTCGGAACAGGTCCGCCAGCCCATCTTCACGTCCGGGCTCGATCAGTGGGAAAATTATGAGCCCTGGCTCACCCCGCTGAAAGCGGCTTTAGGCGAAACGCTGCAAACCTATAAGCAATAGAAATTATTGCCCTCCTGACGCCAGCGTGAGCCCAAATTCCGCATAGATGAAGCAGGAAGCAAAACCCGATTACTCCCGAATTCGCAAAGCTCATGAATTCCATTCATGCATCGGTGACAAATGATCTTTTGTCTTCTGGCCGGCGCAAGACTAGCCATTGATCACGGGGTGAACGTCCGCGCGGCTTTTGCGGCGGCGTCCAGACGACCCGGGGAAACGTTCAGGCAGCTTCTGAACCGAAACATCGGGCCAGCTGCACTAGGGAGGAAACAAGATGTCATATCAGATGTGGACCAGCCGACAGCGCCTTCTCGCTCAGGCATCGGCATTCGTAATCGCGAGCGTGGTTGTCACCACTCCGGCCTTCGCTCAGGAAGACAGCGGCAACGAGGCTTCAACAATGAAGCTCCAAACCGTGACCGTCACAGCGCAAAAGCGTACTGAAAACCTGCAGGATGTTTCCGCCAGCCTTCAGGTGCTTGACGGTTCGCAACTCGCGGCACAGGGCGTCACGAATTTTGAAGACTATGTTGCGCTCCTTCCAAGCGTCTCCTTTGCGGGGCAGGGTCCAGGCAACTCCCAGGTCTTCATGCGCGGTATCTCATCTGGCGGCGATGGCAACAAATCCGGCTCGAGCCCGAGTGTTGCGGTCTATCTCGACGACCAGCCCGTCACCACAATTGGCCGGGTCCTGGATGTCCACATGTATGACATCGCGCGGGTCGAAGCGGTCGCCGGCCCCCAAGGCACCCTTTATGGCGCGGGCTCCCAGGCAGGTACGCTGCGGATTATTACCAACGCACCGAGCAGCGCGGGTTTTGAATCCGGTTATGATTTGTCGGTCGGCACAACCAAGGAAGGAAGCGAAAGCTACTCAGCCGAAGGCTTCGTGAACCTGCCCATCGGTGAGAAGGCAGCACTGCGGATTGTCGGCTGGCACTCCAAAGATGGCGGCTATATCGACAATGTTCCGGCAACGACAACTTTTACCTTCGGCAATATCACAGTCGACAATGCGCCATTCGTCGAAGAGGATTTCAATACAGAGGAAAACACGGGCGCGCGCGCTGCCCTCAAGATCGACCTCAATGAAAACTGGACGGCGACGGCAAAAGTCATGCACCAGAACCAGAAGACCAATGGTGTCTGGGACCATGACCCGGAAGACATCGGCGATCTCGAAGTGGCGCGTTTCTTTGATGACAGCGGCCAAGACAAATTCACCCAGGCCGGCCTCTCAGTCGAGGGCAAGATCGGCGGACTCCAGCTCACCTATGCCGGATCCTATCTCGACCGCGAAGTGGACTATAATGTCGACTATTCTGCTTATGCAGAATACTCCGCCTACATCCCATATTACACATGCTACAGCTCCGGCACGCTGGACGAAGCCACCTGTACCGACCCGCGCATCCAGTATGACAGCGATGACAAGTACAAGACGATGACGCACGAGCTGCGCATCCAAAACGACGAGTCCGAACGCCTCCGGTTTATCGCTGGCCTGTTCTATCAGGATGCCGAACACGACTATCTGAACGTCTGGCACATCCCGACCATCCCGGCCAATCGAAGCGTGAATGCCAATTCACAACTCAGCGGATACCCGGACGATGCGTACTTCATTACTGACCAGGTTCGGAATGAGAAAGAAACCGCTATATTCGGAGAGGTGTCCTTCGATTTCACCGAAAAGCTGACCGGCACATTCGGCGCACGCTTTTTCGAGACGGACAGCGACCTTAAGGGCGCCGTTGGCACCCTCTTCTCAGGCAGCCCGCTTATTGACCTGTCATCAGGGGAAAGCGGTGATGTCTTCAAAGGCAATCTCAGCTACAATTTCACACCCGATGTTCTGGTCTATGTCACCTATTCGGAGGGCTTCCGTCCGGGCGGAAATAACCGCGCCTCCACCTCCAACATACCCCCAGTCTATATGTCTGACCTGATCACAAACTATGAGGCCGGCTGGAAGACCACGTTCTGGGATGGTCGGGCACGATGGAATGGCGCCATTTTCAATATGGACTGGGACGATATTCAGATCACCCGCTTCGATCCGGCTGAATCCTTCCTTGGCCTGACAGCGAATGTCGGTACGGCCCGGTCACGTGGCTTCGAGACCGACTTCTCCCTGCTCGTTTCGGAAGGCTTCCAGATCAACGGAGCCGCATCCTGGATCGAGGCTGAACTGACGGAGGACTATATCCGCAACCTGTCGACCCAGAACGTCGACGCCCCCGCAGGAACGGAGCTCCCGGACATTCCGAAATTGAAACTCGCCCTGACGGGTCGGTACGAATTCGGCTTCATGGGTATGGATGCGTTCGCGCAAGGCAGCTATCGCTATGTCGGCGAACGCTACAATGACCTGTTCGTGGCAGCACGCCAGAAGCAGGACGCCTACTCAATCATCAACGTCTCGACGGGAATTGATAAAGACACTTGGGGCGCCAGTCTCTACGTAACCAACCTCGCGGATGAAAGAGCAGAGCTCAATCGTAACGCAGCGACTTTCGATGAGCGCATTACGACCAATCGCCCCAGAACGATTGGCGTGAGTTTCTACCAGCGCTTCTAGTGTTCCTCCCCTTATCCCCGCTCGTCCCTGATGGGGCGGGCGGGGATACTCAAACGACAGAGTGCACCGTATGTTTTCCGGCTCATCCTCGCTCCTTCAAGACAAGCGCATTGTCATCACAGCCGGTGCCATTGGCATAGGCCTTTCGATGGCACGCTGCTTTCTCGAACAGGGCGCCACTGTCTGCGTTTGCGACCGGGATGGCACCGCAGTTGCGGCGCTCAGTGGAAGCCATAACAAGCTTCACGGATTTGAAGTTGACGTCGCCGATCCATCCGCTGTCCAATCATTTTTCGAGGCTTCAGAGCGGACGATGGGCGGACTGGATATTCTCGTGAACAATGCGGGTATTGCAGGCCCTACTGCACTTTGCGAGGAGGTCTCCATTGAAGACTGGCGCCACACGATCGATGTTGACCTCAACGCCCAATTCTATTGCACCAAGTACGCAATACCCATGCTGAAAGCATCCGGTGGTGGCTCGATTGTCATGATGGCCTCCAATGCAGCCCTCTTCGGCTATCCGTTACGCTCTCCCTATACCGCCGCCAAATGGGCGCTCATTGGCCTGACCAAGACCCTCGCCATGGAACTCGGACCGCACGGCATTCGGGTGAACGCACTCTGCCCCTGTAGTGTCGAAGGCCCGAGGATTGACGGCGTGATTGAACGCGAAGCGGCCAATCGCGGCGTGTCTGCCAACAAGGTGCGAGAAGATTATCAAAGACAAAGTTCTCTCAGAACGTTTGTCAGCGCCAGCGACGTTGCCGCGATGGCCTTGTTCCTGGTGTCAGATCTTGGCGCGAAGATATCCGGCCAGGCGATCGGGGTGGATGGCCACACGGAATCGCTCGCGCAACTTTGAATACGAGGAAAAGACGATGAAAGCTGTCTGGTATGAAGCGACGGGCGCCGCTCAGGATGTCCTGGAATTCGGAGACTTGCCACAGCCTGTGGCCGGTGCTGGAGAGGTCCTCGTCAGGGTCAAGACATCGGGGGTGAACCCGTCCGATGTCAAATCCCGCGCCGGTTTGCGGGGGCCCATCCCCTTTCCACGCGTCATACCGCACTCGGACGGGGCGGGAACAATCGAGGCAGTGGGCGAAGGTGTTGACACGTCCCGGATCGGCGAGCGTGTCTGGATCTGGAATGCGGCCTGGCGCCGCGCCTTTGGAACGTGCTCTGAGCTTATGGCTATTCCAAGCGCACAAGCAGTCCCCCTGCCCGATAATACAGGCTTTGATGCGGGCGCCTGCCTCGGCATTCCGGCGAGCACCGCCTATCATGGCGTGTTTTCCGACGGAACTGTCGAAGGTCAGACAATCCTGGTCACGGGCGGCGCCGGCGCTGTCGGCCACTATGCGATCCAGTTCGCCAAATATGGCGGCGCGCAAGTCATAACGACGGTAAGCGGCGACACAAAAGCTGCCCACGCCAAGACCGCTGGCGCAGATCATGTGATCAATTACAAAACGGAGTCTGTCCACGAGAAAGTTATGGACCTGACGCATGGCGCAGGCGTGGACCGTGTCATCGAAGTCGAATTTGGTGGCAATCTGGCCGAGATCGCCCCGGTCCTGAAAGCCGGCGCTGTTATTGCGACCTATGGCTCCATGGCGGACCCCAATCCAGCCATTCCATTCTATGATCTGATGTTCAAGAACGTCACCCTCAAGATGTATCTCGTCTACCTTCTCAGCGAAGCTGCCCGAAAGCAAACCGTCGAGGGCGTCAATGCCGCGCTCGCAAGCGGCAAGATATCTCATGCCATTGCAAAACGTGTGCCGCTCAAAGAAACCGCGCGAGCGCATGAACTTGTCGAAGCGACAAGTGAGATGGGCAATATCATCATCGAAATATAGGCTGTCCGTGCAACTCGTCCCCCTTCTCACATTTCGGAATACGCTATCAGCCGTTCAATCCATCGGGGAGACCCCGTTCGGGCATCGGATTACCTACATTATCGGCGAGGGCAGCTTCGAGGGCGAGCGCTTGCGCGGTCGCATCCTCCCAGGTGGCGGAGACTGGTTGATCCGCGGGTCGGATGGGCTGGCCCGGCTCGATGTTCGCAAGACATTCGAGACAGATGATGACGTCCTCATTCATGTCAGCTACACAGGTCTCTACAAATTCAGCGACGGCGTCACAGCCCGGCTCGCTTCCGGTCAGGATTGCGAGTTTGGTGACACGCTTTTTCTCGCGCAAATCCAGTTCGAGACGAGCCACGCACGGTACGCCTGGTTGAATGAAACCCTCGCGATCGGTGAGGGACGTGAGACCCAGGCGGGTGTCGAATACCGTGTTTGCGCAGTCCAGTAATTGGGACCGTCTCATTCTCCCTCGCCGCTTACCGCTTTCAAGAAAGACTAACCGGCCTCGCCAGTCGGCAGGAAGGCTTGCGCGCGTGTGCGCAACGCGTCTGGAATTGTAATAGCCTGGCGCGTTGTAAGATCAAAATACACCGAGATGCTCTCCAGGGACGCCGCGATTACTCCCTTCGTGAGATTGTGCAGTTCATAGTCTACCGTGATCGACTTCCCGCCAATTTTTGCCAGTGATCCGCGCACTTCCAATAGGTCGCCCGCAGCCACCTCGTCTTTGTACGCGATTGTGTGTTTCACATCTGCCCATCCGGGCCCACCCGCCGTTCCGGGCGCCCAGCCGAACACTTCATTCAGGAAATGGTAGGAGGCATCATCGAACATCGCCACATAGTGGCGCGTCGTCATGTGCCCCATCACATCACAAAGCCAGGGATGCGCAACGCCTTTGTAAACCATGATCATGCTGATTTTCTCACCAGTGCAGGCTGCGATTGCTTCTTCAGGTTCAGAGTCTCGCGCGCTTCAGACGGCGACTGGATCGTTGCCCCCATTTTCTCGACGATTGAGCGCGCTCGCTCGACCAGTTGCGGATTTGAGGCAAGCTGCCCCTTCTGCAGGTAAAGATTGTCTTCTAGGCCGACGCGGACATGGCCGCCCAGCAGCGCCGCCTGCGCCACCATAGGCATTTCGTCCACACCCAGCCCGAAGCCAGCCCAATTTGCACCTTCGGGAAGGTTATCGACCATGGTCATGAAATTGCGCGGTGTCGCTTCAGCAGCCCACCGCACGCCCATACAGACCTGAAAGAGTGGCGGGGAATCCAGTAGTCCCTCTTTCTGCATTTGCTTGGCAAACCAGATGTGGCCGAGATCGAACACTTCAAGCTCTGGCTTCACGCCAACCTTTTGGAGGCGTTTCGCACCAAGACGCAACATGTCCGGAGTCGACACATAGACATAATTTCCACCCGGATAATTGAATGAGCCACAATCCAGGGAGCAGATTTCCGGCAAGAGCGCTTCAACATGTTCCATGCGCTCAATCTGCCCGACCAAATCTGTTTCATTTTCAAAAACCAGCGGGTCTTCATCGGGGCCCAGATATAGGTCCCCCCCCATACCTGTCGTCAGATTGATAACAACATCCGTATCGGCATCCCGGACACGATCAACCACTTCGCGATAGAGCAAAACGTTCCGGCTAGGCGCGCCTGTGCTCGGATCTCGCACATGAATATGTGCAACGGCAGCGCCAGCCTTAGCGGCTTCGATTGACGCATGGGCGATTTCTTTTGGTGTCACTGGAACATGCGACGAGCGATCTGCTGTATCACCTGATCCGGTTACGGCGCAGGTAATAATGATACTACGATTCATAAATACATTTCGATCGCCGAAGCGAACGCCTTTTGTTTCGCCGCTCATAGTCTTGCGCAAACATGCTCACGGCGGAAATGACAAAAACTCCGCCCGCATTCGCAAAAAAACCGAATTTAGCCCGCATTCGTGTCTTCAAGTCCTGTACCAAAGTATCAGGTGAACGCGAGATTCCGGCAAGCGGTCTCTGTGATAATTTGATTATAGAAGGAAATTGCCCTTTGATTCAACCGGCAGTGCCACCAGAGCCCTCGCCAATACGATCGTGACTATTTTGCGAGCAAAAAGCCGCCTGGATCATTCCAGGCGGCTTTTCACCGCGCTGAATGGATGTTTGCATTCGAATGCATCTTTGATATGGCTTATGTCCGATCAGGGAGCCGGCATGGACCATATTCAGGCAGCAAAAGAGATTGTCAGACGTCACTGCGAGGCGTTTGATGAGGCCACGGACGACCAACTCGAGGAGATTGGCGGCAAATCGCTGTCAGATCGTTTTTTCTGGCGTGGCATGCACCCGTTTTACGAGATTGAAGGTGCCGCAAGCGTCATCCAGACGTTCTGGCGTCCGTTGCGGCGGTCGCTCACGTCCCTGCAGCGACGCGAAGACATTTTTTTCGCCGGAGAGAATGATGTCGATGGCGGCGCCAGCGTCTGGACCTGTAGCATGGGCCACTTCATGGGCCTGTTTGATGAAGATTGGCTGGGAATTCCCGCAACCGGCCGCATGGCCTTCCTCCGATATGCCGAGTTCTTCAAGATTGAGAACGACGAAATCGTCGAAAGCGCTTTTTTCTGCGATCTGATTGGTCTTATGCATCAGGCAGGGTGCTACCCTCTCCCCCCAATGACAGGCTCAAACTTCGTGTACCCCGGCCCCCGGACACATGACGGTCTCCAGTTTGGTCCGGTTGCGCCGGACGAAACCATTGCGACACTGGCACTCGTCAATCGCATGATCGAGGATCTCAGCTCCATAAATCACATGGACGACTATCTTTGTCCTCCGCACCTTCTCGCGCGCACCTGGCATGACGACATGATCTGGTATGGCCCGTGTGGAATCGGTGCAAGCTATACAATCCCCCGTTACCAGGAGCAGCACCAGTATCCATTCCGGCTGAACCTGACAGACAAGACCTATAACGGTCATATCGCGCGCATTGCGGAGGGCAAGTATTGTGGATTTTTCGGCTGGTCGAACCTCCGCAATCGGAACAAAGGCGGTTTTCTCGGCCTACCTGCGGCGCAAGAAAGTGCTGAAATGCGGATCGTGGACATTTATCGCCGGCATGGGGACAAGCTCGCCGAAAACTGGGTGTTCATCGACTTGCCGCACTATCTGGCCCAGCAGGGGCTCGACGTGTTTGCCAGGCTGAAGGAATTGCGCCGGTTGCCTGCCTGAGACTTAACTTCTCGGCTTTGGGAGATCGAGGTCGAAAATGATGGCGGCGCCCCTGATCAAAAATACGCTGCTGGTTCCGGCCACAAGCGATAGTCCGGGATCGGTAGCGTCCCATCAGATGGTGTAAATCGTGCGTGCCGTCTCGGCTGCGATCACGGTTTCAGCTGCCCACGCCGGGCAGGCTGAGAACAGGGTTATCGACTATTCGGGCGAGACTTTCCAGTGACAT
>Ga0208768_1000133_pt1 | contig 55729 bp, 49 predicted proteins | sample AntAceMetag02UK1_FD_184760 | JGI IMG/M metagenome (GOLD analysis project Ga0208768, IMG submission 184760) | Saline lake microbial communities from Ace Lake, Antarctica - Antarctic Ace Lake Metagenome 02UK1 (SPAdes) (version 2) | ecosystem: Environmental > Aquatic > Non-marine Saline and...
GTAGGTCAGTTGTTGGTAAGTTCTCATCATCACTTAATCTCTTGCCGGAGAAAAAGGGTAAGAGCTTACCTTCAGCTGGCCCCTTCTTCTACCTGATTAGGTGATGCACTTCAGATTTGAATCCAAGTATGTAAAAGCACTGTAAACGGATAGATATAACCCGCCCGAGTCTTTGTAACATATCACGATACAACAATTAGTTATATGTGTAACCATCAGCGAAGAATAACTTTATACTTGATATGGGCTTTATCCCTCTAAAGACGGGAACGGTGACCAATGCACCTAAATATTCCGCTGAAGTGCGTCAGCGATCTGCGCCTAGGGTGTTGTGTAAAGGAGAATTGCGCCGCGTACCCGTTCCTGAGGGAGGCAATCGGAACCAGTCCGTGATCGATCTGATGATGTCCGCATCGCGATGCCGCTTCTGAGGCCATCAAGGACCATCTGCGCAGCCCTGTCGATCAGGCAATTCTCTAGCATATCGTTGATGTCCGGACCCCGTTTTCTTGATAAATCTGCAAATCGTCGCCTCCTGTATGCAGTGTCCGGTATGCACTAATTTCTCGCAACACCAGAAGTCTGGTAAGAGAGAACGTTCGGAGATCACCGTCAAGTTGCATACAGTTTAACGCCGTAACTTATCGTCTCCATTGGAAATTATTCGATATCACACTTCTCATCGGAGATCCGAGCATACTGCGGCAGTTGTAGCCAAAACGGATAGGCTTCATAATCGCAATCGATGGGCGCTCCGTTTGCTAATTCCGATCAGAGAGAGATCAGGTGAAGAAATGCATGGCGTGATGAATATTTTGACTTGCCCTGTATGCGAGCAAGCTGATTCGTTGCTTCCAGAGAAGACGCATTTGATTTGTTCTGCCTGTAAGAGTCGCTACCCTATAACAGACGGCATTCCAAATCTGCTGATTGATCCTGCGCTCAAAACGCGGTTGGAGCAGATTGACTACGATGCATTCCATGGTGTCGATGAAAAGCGCAGAAACCAAACCTACGATGACTGGGCGGAAATCCTCAGTCAGTTCCCACTTGGCAACGAAAAGCTGCTGGAAATTGGTAGCGGAACCGGTCAATTGACCAGCGGGCTAATGCATAAAAGCCAGTTTGAAGACGTATTCGCAACCGATATATCCGCCAAATTTCTAAGCCAGATCCGTACGAACTATGAATCAGGTTCAAAAAATGCTTCGCACTACTATGTTTGCGACGCCAACCAATTGCCATTCAAAGAGAATATTTTCGATGTTGTAGTGGGGCACTCCGTGCTGCATCATTTTTTAGACTATGAGAAGTGTCTGGCAAGGGTGCATAAAATTCTAAAGATAAACGGCCGCGCAATTTTTTACGAACCAGTATTGCAAGGCAAGATCTGGGTTGCGTTTATGCTGAACTTGATTTGCGCGATGGATAAAGCCTTCAACCTTAACGTGCTGACAGAAACAGAAAGTAAAAAAATCATGCAGCTGGTCAGGCACCAAACCAAAGATAAGGAAATCAGAGGTGATAAAAAGAAACTCGAAAAAATGGAGGACAAGTACATTTTTGATATCAATAAATTGGAACAACTAGCATCTGAACTAGGCTACTCCTCGTTTTCGTTTCGTAACTACCGACCGGTAAACCCTAGCTATCGAAACTATGTGTTACACCATTGGATAATGCTGGGAATCGCAAATGAAAAACTGCAGGCCTTTGACATAGTATTTGATGCGTTTAAGGAAACAATCGGTGCATTGTTGCTTGAACAAGTCACCACGCCCATGGGGTATTTGATATTTGAAAAGTGAGATCATCTGCGGTTTAAAAATCCCTGCCTAATTCGCAAGCTCGACATACCAACGATATTGCGCTTCTGTGTATTTCCAGCACGAACGCAATCTACTGTGCTTGCTCCGCACGTCCAAAAATTCTGCCTAAGAGTATCCATGCTGTGAATAGAATGGCTCACAAAAAGTTTTTACATCAGAAATCTCTGTCTCAGAGAGATTTTTCCTGTATTTGTCTTTTTCCTTGTGAGTGCTAATTTTTGAATAATCAAGCAAAGAAGGATCCTCTGTCAAAAATTCCAGCAAATTCGAAATTTCCAACTTCGGATTTTGAATAAAATCTTCGTACCTGGTCTCAAAAATACGCTCTTCAACACCGGGAATTTTCTTGTACTCATTGATCATTATCATGGATTCCAGCCAATAGTTAATGCCACCTTTAACTTCATGTTTGGCCATCACACGGCCTTCTTTGAGGCTGGAAACAACATTCAACGGGTTGCGGTAGATATGTACGAACTTGGCAGTAGGATACATATGCCCCAACAAAAGAATGCCGTATATATTCTGCGGCGTTTTATCAAACCAACGGCCATCTTCATTGTTTTTTGCTTGCAAAAATAGCTTTCCGTAAAAATCAGAAATATCCTTTCTATTGTTTGCCGACGATCTGGCTAGCCCAAAATCCAGATCACTAACGCCATCAAGCTCCCGATGCTTCTTGAATAATTTTACACCGTTGTAATTCCCCTCAAATCGCGGACCAGCGTATGGGTCAGCCCATCGAAAAAAATGGGTTTCTTCAGGTGACTCCAACCTTGGATGGAGCCTTAGTATATTCCTCAGCAACGTAGTGCCTGACCGGACACAGCCAAGAACAAAAAAAGGCGTATTATCAGCACCGAACTTCATATCCAAACACCCAACCCCCAAAATTATCACGGGGCAAGTATAAGAAGTATGGATGCAGTGTCGAGCAAAATCAGTGGTCCGGAAAATATTCGCCCAACCCGGGATGGCCGAAGGTGACTCGGGCTGATATCTCTTAGCGATTATAGCCCCAGGATCGTCCTTGTCCTGTGCCAAGATGCGGGTCCCACCTTTGATGTTCATGGCTCGTAATTAACCCGCTTGTAATAGCGGTTAGAGTATTGCCACACCCTATGCCTATAGTGAAGTGGTTGCCCTGCAGACAGGGACTGTTTAGCGGCTTGTAAATCCAGAATATGACTGATAGATTATGAGCAATATGAAGCACTAAATTACATAGAAACTTCAATTGACGATCTGCATACGGCGCTGTTTGTAACAGTTGGTGAGTGTCAGGTAAGCAAAGTAAAGCGATAACAAGCGCTCGATAGCCATTCGTTTAGACTCAACGAGCCATCCTGGCAGGGTTTTTCGTCAACTGGCTTGTCATTCTTGGTATCGTAGGTGGTGAGGCCTTGGTGCCGAGGCGCAGCGATCTGACGGATGCGGGCGCTCGCAATAGTGCAACCTATCCAGAGGACGAACAGACCAACATGAATAGTGACTCTCCTCTTGCCTCGGGCGCCAAAAATCCCGCCCTTGACGCTGCCGAAGCCATGGAAACGCCGCCCGTTAAAAGTGGATCAGCACCGCGTGGCAAGGGGGATTCAGCCGAGCCGCCAGGCGACGCAGAGATTGCAAACGTCGAACTCGGCGGCGTCAAGGGCTATTTCGAGAGCTTGAGCGGCACCGAAGTCGTCGGTTGGGCTGTCGATGGCGATGCGGCCGTATGCGAGGTCCAGGTCCTCGTCGACGATTGCTGGGTCGCCGGCGGCGTCGCAGGCGATTTCCGCGCCCACCTTCTCGATGCCGGCGTCGGGACCGGGCACCATGGATTTCAAATAGCGTTGCCGGAAGACTACTCTGATGGTCTGGTGCACCGCGTGCGCGTTCAGGCAGGGCCTCGGGGCGACACGCTACCGCCCGGGGAGCGGGAATTCGCGGATCGCAGGTTCTTCCAAGGTGAACTGGAGAAACTTGACGGCGACTTTGTTTCCGGTTGGGTGCGCAACGCCCGAACGCCGGATGAGCCTGTTTCCGTTGAACTGTTGGTCGATGGCAAGGCCGTCGCGACCGGGCAGGCCGACAGACCTGGCGGCAACGGCATGCGTTTCGCCCTGCGCCTACCAGCAGCAGCAGTGGACGGACGACCGCACCGCATCGCTGTGCGCAGCATCATGCCGCAACAGATTGTCGGGGAATTGGGCGTCATCACTTCCGTAATTCGGGCGCCGAACGATGCGCTGCGGCGCTACAGCGGCGGCAGCTTGAACGCGGCGTTGCTCCAGGGTGCGGCGTTGCGTTACGAGGCGTTTCGACGCAGCATTGCCGAGATCGCTGCCGATCTCGGTCCCAGCGTTGAAGATAACGTCGCGCCCGAATCAGCGGCGTCGGCTGCCGGCAGATTGCTGCAGATCCACGCCGCACACGAACAGGTAGTGCTGGGATTCGAGCTGAGCGGAGAACCCCAGAACAGCGATCGCGAACGACCGATGCTGCGCTTCCAGGTGCATGAACGGCCCGACGTGTCGATCGTAATCCCGGTACACAACAAGTTCGTGGTCACCTATCACTGCCTGGCGTCGTTGTTGCTGGCTCACAACCTCGCGACGTTCGAAGTGATCATCGTCGACGATGGATCAAATGACACGACGGTGGACCTTGCCGAGCAGGCACAGGGCATCCAGATCCTCCGTCACGGTGTGTCGCAAGGATTCGTGCACAGTTGCAATGCCGGGGGCAAGCTCGCCCGCGGGCGCTATATCGTGATGCTCAACAACGATACCGAAGCTACCCTGGGTTGGTTAGACGAACTGCTTCATGTTTTTGAGCATTTCGATGGTGTCGGTATGGCGGGCGCCAAACTGCTTTATCCAAACGGTACTCTGCAAGAGGCCGGTGGCATCGTATGGAATAACGGCGATCCCTGGAACTACGGCCGCGACGGCAACCCGCATGAGCCGCGCTACAACTATACTCGGCAGGTCGACTATATCTCCGGTGCCTGCATCATGCTGCCCACCCCGCTGTGGATCGAATTGGGGGGGTTCAGCGAAGACTTCGCGCCCGCTTATTTCGAGGATACCGATCTGGCGTTCCGCGTCCGTGAACGCGGGCTGAAAACCGTCTACGCGCCGCTCGCGCAAGTCATTCACTTCGAGGGTATCAGCAGCGGCACCAGCATCGCCTCGGGCGCCAAGCGTTATCAGCAGATCAACACACCCAAGTTCAAGAGCCGGTGGTCGTCAGCGTTTCGCGGAAATGGCACTTTCGGCAAGGCAGTGGACCTAGCGAAAGATCGCAACGTACGCTACCGCGTATTGGTAATCGACGCGAACACCCCGCGCCCCGACATCGATGCCGGCGGCTATGCTGCGGTTCAGGAAATGCGCCTGCTCCAGTCTCTTGGCTGCAAGCTCACATTCATGCCGGAGAATACCGCCTGGCTTGGCAACTACACGCAAGCGCTGCAACGAGCGGGTATCGAATGTCTCTACTCACCGTTCATGACGTCCGTTAATGAAGTCATCGAAAAACGTGGCGCGGAATTCGATCTCTTTTACATCACCCGCTATTGGGTGGCCGAACGCCATTTGGATGCGATCCGCCTTCATGCCCCTCAGGCGAAGATCCTGTTCAACGACGCCGACTTGCACTTTTTAAGGGAGCTCCGCGCTGCGATTGCCGCGGGCAGCCAGGACCGCATCGGTCAAGCGCTGCAGACACGCGACGCTGAACTTGCTGTGATGCGCAAGGTTGATCTGGTGCTTTCGTACAATGAGATAGAGCACGCGGTGATTCAATCCCACAACCTGGACTCCACCAAAGTCATGAAGTGTCCCTGGGTGGTCTCCACGAGGACCGACGTACCTACCTTCGAGACACGGGATGGCATCGCTTTCCTGGGCAGCTATGCACACCACCCCAATGTCGAGGCCGCCGAGTTCTTCATTCGTGAGGTAATGCCGCTCCTGCGCGAGCGTCTACCAGGCGTGGAGTTACGGCTTTATGGGAGCGACATGCCGCAGAGCTTGCGGGACCTGTTTGAAGGCGAGGATAACGTGGTCTTGGCAGGTTGGGTGGCGAGTGTCGATGAGGTCTACGACGGCTGCAGGGTGTTCGTGGCACCGTTGCTCAGCGGCGCGGGTATCAAGGGTAAAGTCATAGGCGCCATGGCGCACGGCGTGCCTTGTGTGTTGTCACCGGTGGCCGCTGAAGGGACCGGTATTCGCGACCAACTGGAGGCGCTGGTTGCGACGACGCCTGCGCAATGGGTCGACGCCGTTGAGCTCCTCTACAACGATCGTGACACGTGGTCGGCACAACAACGCGCAGCGTGGGCCTATACCGAAACCGAGTTCGGTCTGGCACGAGGGCGCGAGTTGATGCAGGCCGCGCTGGAAGTAGTGGACATTTTCGCGGCGCCTGACCCAAACTGCTTGGTTCATGACACCTCAAACAACCCTCCTAAATCAGGGCGACAGGCGTAACTCACCTCTTAGAAAAGTATCTTGATGAATTGAAGCGCAATCTAGCCCAGCAGCGTTTCTGATATTTCACCGATAATAGCTGAACCCGGTATGCTGCCACCGTTCCGGTTGATGTGGTCATGGAGGAATTCGAAGGGCGCCAACCACTTTGCCGGGGCATCATAGCCAACTCACTTCATGTTATATTTGCAGTTCGCACCGGATTAGGCCCCCATGACTAAAATCCGCTATATCATTTTGGCCTTTCTGGCAATCACGCTAGCAGCTAGTCTGTTGGAATGGGGTGCCATAAAACTGGATGCTCAGGAGATTCACTACAACGGACCGCGTCCCAATTTTTTGTTCGTGGTTACCGATGACCAATCCTGGATTCACACGTCCTATGCCGGTTACCCGGCGTTGCAAACCCCCAACTTTGATCGCATTGCCCATGAGGGGATCTATTTCGAAAATGCTTTTGTCAGTGCCCCTACTTGCACTGCCTCCCGTTCCGCTATCCTGACGGGCCGCCATTTTTGGGAGCTGGGTTCGGCGGGACAGTTATGGGGAGAGTTCCCCGACACCCTGGACACCTATCAGCAAATTCTGCAAGCCAATGGGTACAAGGTCGGCTACAGCGGCAAGGGATGGGGGCCAGGCTATGCCCCTCAAGGTAATCCTGCAGGCGCCGGTCATGACTATAATAGTGCAAGGCGGATGGTAGATCCCACCCTCACAGTTATCGACCAGGTGGAAAACCTGCGTATATTCCTCAATGAAAAACCAGCTGATCAACCTTTCTCCTATTGGGTCTCTCCCACAGAACCTCACCGCCCCTTCAAGCCTGGTATTGGCAAAGAAAGTGGAGCGGTTTCTCTTTACTTGGTGGAAGTCCCTCCTTTTCTACCCAACAGTGAAGTGATCCGGGGGGATATTGCGGATTATCTGTTTGAAATCCAGTGGTTTGATGAAGAGCTTGGTCGTGTCTTGAATTTGTTGGAACAGCAAGGGCAATTGGACAACACTGTCATTGTCTACACCTCCGATAACGGCATGCCCTTCCCTCGTGCCAAGTCCAACAACTACGACTATGGTGTCCGGGTGCCATTGGCCGTCCGCTGGGGAGACCAGATCAAATCCCATCTCGACGTGACAGATTTGATCAGTTTAGTGGATATTGCACCGACTTTTCTGGAACTCGCCCGGGTTCCGATTCCTGAAAATATGTCTGGGAAAAGTTTCGTCCGACAATTACTGAGTAATACCCCAGGCCGTGTAGATCCGCAACGCAATGCGGTATTCACGGGTTTTGAACGACACATCGCCACAGCGCGACCGGAACGACAAGGATATCCTTCCCGCGCCATCCGCACCGACGACTATCTCTATATTAGAAATTTTGCGCCGGATCGCTGGCCTGCTGGCCGCCCGCCAACATTTGACGATATTGATTCAGGCTCGCCTACCAAAACGTTTCTGGTTACCCAGCGGCAGCAGTATGAAAAGCAGACACTGGCAGATAAAGATAAAGAGGGTGGGATGGCATTGACGCGTGTACCACATCGTAACTTCTATGCCATTGCCAGAAATCCAGCGCAGTCACTGACAATGAGTGCCAGTAAACGCCCAGCAGAAGAATTATATGTGGTCCGTCGCGATCCCGGGCAAGTCAATAACGTAGCGGAGGATCCTGCCTTTGCTCAAGTAAAAGCAGCCTTGGCGGCACAATTGGCAGCGGAAATGAAGAGAACTCACGATCCCTGGTCCACGGGAGATGGCAGCAGTTTTGACAGCTATAAATACTATGCGATAGATAAACCGGGTAATCCGCTGGCGACTGAATCTGCCGAGCCGTAAGAGCTAAATTTTGTCTGCGAGTTGATCTCATAGCAATTCGCTTCCGTCATTTGCGCATACCTCAATACATGTTCGTCCAAACACGATCGGCAAATAACGCGAGAAAATCTGTAACGATTGGATAATCAGTGTCCAGGGCGATCTTCAAGCGTCAATTCAGGTTTTCTATCGATAGCCAGTTGAAAAAAATCCCTAGCGGCCGCTGATCATCCGACATTCCGAGTTGCTTTGGAGAACACGACTGATCGATTCTGAATTCCACCTCTAATCGTGGCAGCCCGGACATCGACTCCTGGGGAATCACAAACGAGATATAATTCATTTGTTCCGACTCAAGCGTAAAGTCCGCAGCCACTTGCCCATTGATAATCGTTTGCAGTCTGCCGCTGAGGATTGGCTTCAACCTGGCCGAAAGACGCAAGGACTCACCGTGCGCGCCCACCAGATCGAGTCGCAATCTCGCCCGTGTGCCTAGAGACCAGGTTCCACCTTCTGAGGCGGGGGTCCAATCGCCTTGTTGGTATAGCTGCACATTTCCTGCCTGCGTAAAGTCGATAGTGCTTCCGACCCGGTACCAGAGATTGCGGTAGCGGTGAGCTTCCACTTCTGCCATCAATTCGACCCCCCGATGACGTAACAAAAGCTCCATCGAATTGTGCGGATCGGGCGCAGGGTCGTTGACCCCGATGGGCGATACGCATGGCAATGTTGTGCTTGGGGCGGGCACGCGTGCCAGTGCCTGGAGCTCATGATAAAGGTCAGCAATAGCAGCACGATCGTTTTCCAGCAGCCAATCCTCATCCTCGATCTCATGGTGGCGCAAGGAAGACATCACTTCTCCCGCTGCTTTGTCACGAGCGCCTTGTGCCAGGTCCCAGCCCAGGAACAACAATACGCGGTCGAGTTCGGTGCGTGGGTCCTGAATCCAGTTGTCGTAATCCGTGACTAAAACGCCCGCGTCCGACGCATGTGCACGTATATGCGTGTTGTACTGCTCCCATAAGCGATGGCTGAACACGGGTGAATGGGTGCCTCGCTTGTGCAGCGAGCGGGCTACAGCTGCTGGATGACGCACGCACGCGATGATTTTCAGGTCAACAATCAAACCGCGCCAGAACGGGAGCACCAGGCTACACCTTGGATCTTTCCAGCCCCAGCCGGGATGGGCCTCCGCGGTGTTTGCGATGGACTCCAGGATGGAGTGGGCCTGAACACCAAACTCACGCGCGAGTTCGCTCCGCTCCCAGTTATCGGGAAAGTCAGGGGGCGTATCCCACCCACCCTCAAAGCGACCCAGCAACTCGTCCGCAAAACGGACCATGTCCAGGTTCTCGAAAAAACCCTCCGGATTATCCGGTCCGGATTGCATCAATCGCGCAGATGGACCCAGCCATAAGCCGACGGCCCCCAGAACTCGAGCTACCATAGAGGTGCCTGACCGGTGCATGCCGGTAATGCACAAAATCGTGGTGTTGGACGCGCTCGCTGTGGCTGACTTCATGAGATTTTTTTACACATGGCACACGATAGGCCTTCAATCACGCTGCGACCCGCAGTCGGTTTATGCTCCAGCGTGTTTCTATTAAGATGGTAATTCCATCGCAGGAGCCTGCAAATACCACGCGTTTTCGTTCTTCGGGCACATCGGCCTTTGATGCATTACGTTTCCATACACTTTGCCTTCACCGCAACGACTGTCAATCATCGCTCAGCTCGACGCCAGAGCAGCCGCATACTAATGTTGACTTGCGGGAGATGGTACAGCGAACAAAATTTCAAGGCAAAGTAATGACTCAAGATTCCGACGCTACAACCGGGTACCGAGCGCGGCAGGTCTCGTAACGTCCTGGCGCCAACAGGTGTACATTTTTTAGCGCTAATTGACACACGGTTGTAGGTGGTTCGAGTGAGACTTGGTGGTGAAGCTCGCCAATCCCCGTGCCCGGATACGCATCATCTGCCCACAATACACCGGTCTCCCTGAGAACTTGCCGCCCATAGCTGGGCGCATGCTTTCGACGGTGCCGGTGTATTCTTTTGAAGCGTCAAACGACCGCATAACATCTCACCCGCGGTAGGCCAATGCTTCACTGATGTGCCCAGTGCCGATAATCTCGCGGCCATCCAGATCGGCAATCGTGCGCGCGACTCGCAAGGTTCTGTGTAAGCCTCTGCCAGACAAGTGCATTCTGGTCGCTGCTGATTCTAACGCCATTTTTTGTTCCTCTCCCAGTATGCAAGTGCTTGCCAACATATCTGCAGTCAGCAGCGCATTGGGTCTGCCTTGCCGCGCTTGCTGGCTCGCGCGGCTGAGAAATACCCGTTCCTGCACGACGGCAGAGGTCTCAGCCGTGCAGCGTGGCGTGAGCAAATCCCCAGGGGGTATTCGATTGACCTGCACGTGCAGATCAATTCGATCCAGCAACGGACCGGACACACGTGAGCGGTAGCGCTGAATCTGGTCCGGCGTGCACCGACACGGGCGCGCTTCATCACCCAGGTAGCCGCACGGGCATGGATTCATGGCTGCAATAAGTTGAAACCTGGCGGGATAGGTCGTCCTGTGTCTGGCGCGGGCGAGGGTGATCTCGCTGGACTCCATCGGCTCACGCAAAACCTCCAGGCAATGGCGGCTGAACTCCGGCAGCTCATCGAGGAAAAGCACCCCGCCGTGCGCAAGCGATATTTCACCCGGCCGCGGTCGGTTGCCGCCCCCAACCAGTGCTGCCGCTGTGGCGGTGTGGTGAGGGTTGCGAAAGGGTCGTTCAAAGGCAAAGTCTTCACCGCTGGTACCGTCGTGGATGTCGCGCAACGCGAGGCCAAGCAGTATTTCATCGGCGCTTGGCGGCGGGAGTATCCCCGGTAAACGGCGGGCGAGCAGCGTCTTTCCGGTGCCAGGCGGCCCGCAGAGAAGCAAATTGTGGCCGCCACTGGCGGCGATCTCCAGCGCGCGCCGCGCACCTTGCTGGCCGACAACGTCAGCGAGATCCAGTTGTTTATGACGAGTGGAAAACGCCTTGGGCCTGGCCGCAGCGAGTGTTTCGCTGCCGTTAAGATGAGCACACAGCGTCAGAATATCGGGCGCCCCAATAATGACAGAATTCGGGACGCGCGCTGCCGAAGGGGCGCTATCGGTAGCGACCACTAAATGACGCCCCGCGCGAGTAGCAGCGGCAGCTGCTGCCACCACGCCGGGTACTGTGCGAAGACTGCCATCGAGGCCCAGCTCCCCCAGAAACTCATGCTGCAGCAGACGGTCCGGTGGCAGCTGGCCGGAGGCGGCGAGAATACCCAGGGCGATGGGAAGGTCGAATCGGCCGCCCTCTTTTGGCAGGTCTGCTGGCGCCAGATTAATGGTGATGCGTCGATCGGGAAAGGTGAAATGCGAGTTGAGAATCGCACTGCGCACGCGATCCTTACTTTCGCGCACCGCCGTTTCCGGGAGGCCGACAATATGGAAGGCTGGTAGCCCGTTGGACAAGTGTGTCTCGACCTGTACCAGCGGCGCCTCGATACCCGTCAGCGCCCTGCTATTGATGATGGATAATTCCATGGCTCTTCCTTGAGCGTGTGCTGCGCGGTGTTCGATAGGTGGGTCTGGGCCCTGCAGGCCGGTTTAGCGAGCGCCGGTGAGAGCCTCTACCTCCTGGTTTAACTCTTCAAGCGTGGCTTCCAGCACAGCGACTCGATCCCGTGTCCGTTTCAGGGCCGCAGCTTGCGCGTCAAACTCCTCGCGGCTCACCATATCCAGGCGAGTCAGCGCAGACTGCCCCAGTAAGCGCATGTTCTTGTCGATTTCCTCTTTAACGCCCTTGCCGCCCACGAATTCGCTGACTTGTTGCAGTATTTCCCAGGGGGGAGGTGGTTTGAGTGCCATGAGTGTGCCGTTTTCTGCTGTGGTGAGTGTGGCCAAAGTGTAGAGCATTTCGAGCAGGTGGCACAGCGCGCAGCAGTGCACGATTTTAGATCAGCGCACCATAACAGTGCATTATTAAGCGGCATATCATCCTATTCAAAAATGATATTTATCTTTATCTCTCTGATATTTATGAATAAACCGTTGGTTGGCACAGACCCTGCTTAAACACAAATGACAGATCGGTAAAGCGCTCGTCATGCGTCCGCAGCAATAATTTGACGCCTTACGTAGTCTGCACTTTGACTTTAAACCTTAGGAGTAAAGAGACATGTTAAACAAAAAGCTACTTACAGCAGCGGTTGGAACTGCCTTGTTGGCAGGTGCATTTACAACGCCGGTTCAGGCTTTTGACGTTAGTGGCAATATCGCGCTGACATCAGATTACCGCTTCCGGGGTATTTCACAGACAGGCAACGACGCCGCAGTGCAGGGCGGATTTGATGCGTCCTTCGAGCCAGGTTTCTACGTTGGAACGTGGGCTTCATCAGTAGACTTTGGCGACGTTACTGACGGCGGCGGCAGTTACGGCACCATGGAAATCGACTACTACGCAGGTTGGGCGGGTCCTATTGGTGATACCGATTTTGGTGTCGATGTAGGTTACTACTACTACCAGTATCCCGGCGATACTGTTGACCCCACGGGTGACTATCAGGAACTCAATGTCACAGGCTCATGGAAGGATCTGTCCGTTGGCGTTACCTACTCCGATGATTTTTATGCCGAAAACGGTAAGTACTTTTATTATGCTGCCGACTACAGCCTGAGCTTTATGGAAGACTTCTCACTGGGCTTCCACGTTGGCTACAACGACTTTGAGGACGAAGGCTTTTTGGGTGATAACGCGACAAGCTACACCGACTGGAACGTAACGCTTGGCTATGCAGTTTTTGGTGTTGATCTCGCTGTGGCCTATGTCGAAACCGACCTCGATGATACTGAGTGCTTCGGTGATGCGGGAATCTGTGGCGCAACAGCAATTTTCTCCATCAGCAAGAGCCTGTAATCGTAACGTCTAGCCTAGAGTCGGCCGGATATCTGGCCGACTCCCATTGCGGAGTTTTTATATGAAATTAATTACGGCCATAGTTAAGCCATTCAAACTGGACGACGTGCGCGAAGCCCTGTCTGAAATTGGCGTGCAGGGAATCACCGTGACCGAAGTCAAAGGCTTTGGTCGCCAGAAGGGCCACACCGAGTTGTACCGTGGCGCGGAATATGTCGTTGATTTTCTGCCCAAGGTAAAAATCGAAGTCGCCGTAGCAGACGGCGTCGCAGAGCAAACCATTGAGGCCATCTCCAAGGCGGCCAACACCGGCAAGATCGGTGACGGCAAGGTATTTGTCTCCGCGCTGGAGCAGGTGATTCGTATTCGTACCGGTGAGACCGGCGAAGACGCGATCTAAACCCCTACTGACTGTTAGCAGAGAGTAACCCCATGGAAAATGATATTTTTGAACTACAGTACGCCCTCGACACCTTTTACTTTCTGGTGATGGGTGCCTTCGTAATGTGGATGGCGGCAGGTTTCGCAATGCTGGAAGCCGGCCTTGTTCGCTCCAAGAACACCACTGAAATTTTGCTGAAGAACATCTCGCTGTACGCAGTGGCATGTACGATGTATATGGTATGTGGTTATTCAATCATGTATGGCGGTGATGAGTTTTCACTCTTTTTGAGTGGAATCGTCGGTGATGGCGTTGCCGGGGCAGAAGAGCCTGCTACATACGCACCCTCCGCAGATTTCTTCTTTCAGGTTGTGTTTGTAGCGACCGCCATGTCAATCGTGTCCGGCGCCGTCGCAGAGCGTATGAAGCTGTGGGCTTTCCTGGCATTTGCAGTCGTCATGACAGGCTTCATCTACCCGATGGAAGGTAGCTGGACCTGGGGTGGCGAGGCAGTCTTTGGCATGTACACACTGGGTGACCTCGGCTTCTCAGACTTTGCCGGCTCAGGTATCGTCCACATGGCAGGTGCGTCAGCGGCTCTGGCAGGTGTTCTTCTGCTGGGCGCTCGAAAGGGCAAGTACGCAGCCGATGGTTCAGTCAGGCCGATTCCTGGTGCAAACCTGCCGATGGCAACGCTTGGAACATTCATCCTTTGGTTGGGCTGGTTCGGATTCAACGGCGGCTCAGTGCTGGCAACTGCAAGCGTCGAAAGCGCAAACGCAGTAGCCATTGTGTTTATGAACACAAACGCTGCAGCAGCAGGTGGACTGATCGCGGCACTGGTCCTCGCACGTTTGATGTTCGGCAAAGCTGACCTGACGATGGCGCTTAACGGTGCTCTGGCTGGTCTGGTTGCAATCACAGCAGAACCCTCTACCCCGACTGCCCTGCAGGCAACACTGTTTGGTGCAATGGGTGGTGTGCTGGTTGTGTTCGCTATCATCGCGTTCGACAAGTTGAAGATCGATGATCCCGTCGGTGCAATCTCTGTCCACGGCGTGGTTGGGTTTTTAGGTCTCATGTTGGTGCCGATAACCAATGGCGAAAATGCTTCCTTCAGCGGTCAGTTGATAGGTGCAGCCACGATCTTTATCTGGGTCTTCGGAGCTAGCTTGGTGGTCTGGGGCGTTCTCAAGGCAGTAATGGGAATCCGCGTCACCGAACAGGAAGAGTACGAGGGTGTGGACATGGCCGAGTGCGGCATGGAAGCTTACCCCGAGTTCGTCGGCGCCAGCGGCAGCGGTGCATAGTAACGACTTTGCGGGCGCGTCTCACGATGCGTTTTTTTGGGGGCCTTTTGGCCCCCTTTTTTGTGTCTTATAATAACACTCGTGATGACGGTGATAATCAGCATGCGTTGAATCGATCCGCACGTTGGTGTGTCTTAAACGAGAAGGATGACGTGAAATGTTGAAAAAAACTTTACTGATCGCTGGTGTGATGTTGGCTGTGGGAACACTGCCAGGGTGCGGCGGCAACGATACCCAAACCACGATAAAGACAACTGAAACTCAGGGTAAGCAGTTGTTAGACCTCAAAGAGGCGTTCGATAAGGGCGTGATTTCCGAAAGCGAATACAAGCGTACCAAGAACGAGATTCTCAAACAGAAGTAATCAGGCCATGCCAGTGTTTAAGAGGGGGGGGGTGCTACCCTTGGCTGACGATGCTGTCGATAGCATCAGGTAGCTGACGCAGGTTGACGATTTCCCGGTCGGCGCGCTGGCCACCGGTCCAGAGCTTGTTTTGCGTGTTGATCCAGACGGTGCGCATGCCCACTTCCCGAGCGCCGAGGATGTCGTGCTCCGGATCATCTCCTACATGAATGATATCTGCAGGCTCTGCGCCCGTCTTTTTGAGGGCAGCGTGGAACATATCCGGATGCGGCTTGCTACTGCCGATATCCTCGGCGAGAAAGGCAAAGTCAAAATACTCGGCAGCATCGGTCTTGTAGATGTCGGCATTGCCGTTAGTCAGTGCGCCGAGCGTGAACGTTTTGGCAAGAACCTCCAGCACGCCCAGCGCATCCTCGTACAGTATCACTTTGCGGCGCTCCCGCAGGAATACGGCAAATGCTTGCTGTGCGCCGCTGCGGGCGGCCTCCTCGTCGAAGCCGGCGGCAAGCTGTAACTCATATAGCGTCTCGATGCGCATCTGGCTGACATGGTGTGACAAGTGGGGGTGTCGCTTCCAAACCGATTTTTTGAACTCGAACAAAGCGTCTTGATCGAAGGCATCAACTGCGCCCGGCCGGTGTTGTCGCAGCCACGACTGTTGTGCCTCTTCAGCTCGAATAAGGCTCGGTTCCACATCCCACAGGGTGTTATCCAGGTCGAAGGTAATCACCGAGACGGGCATGTTTCAATCCTTGTTGCGGCGTTTCGCGCGCGGATGGGCGGCGTCGTAGACCTTGGCGAGGTGTTGGAAATCCAGATGCGTGTAGATCTGGGTGGTGGAGATATTCGCATGCCCCAGCAGTTCCTGCACCGCGCGCAGATCGCCACTGGACTCTAGCATATGGCTGGCGAATGAGTGGCGCAGCATGTGCGGATGAACGTCCTGGCGCATCCCTGACTTGCGACCCTGGAGTTTGAGGCGCGCTTGAATCGAGCGCACACTGATGCGCCTGCCGCGATTGCTGGTGAACAGCGCGCGGCACTCGCTGCCATCGACTGAGACTGTCGGTCGCACCTTGAGCCACCGCGCGATGGCCTGCAGCGCCATGGAGCCGACCGGCACGATGCGGGTCTTGCGGCCCTTGCCGGTTACCGTCAATAGTTTCGACTGCGGGTCGATATCGTCTACCTGCACGGCCGCCAGTTCTGCGAGGCGCAGCCCCGAGGAGTAAAATAATTCCGCCATCGCGCTGTCGCGACATGCGGTCTGGGAGTCAGCATCAAAGACCAGATACTTGCTGACCTGGTCAGCATCGAGAGTTTTCGGCAGTTTGCGAGGGCTGCGCGGCGCTTGCACACTGGCGGCCGGGTTGCGTCGCAGTCCGCTCTCGCGTCCGAGGAAGTTATAGAACGAGCGGGCGGCGGACAGGCTGCGCTGTATGCTGCCGCCGGCGAGTCCTTGACGGTGCAAGCGGCTTGCCCAGGCGCGAATATCGGCTTCCAATAATGCTTCGATGGCGCCGCTTGCGTCACTCGTTTCGCAGTAGCGCTCCAGCGACGCGAGGTCACGCTGGTAATTGCTGATGGTGTGGGGCGAAAGCTGGCGTACATCGCGCAGATAGTGGATAAACCGCATGGCAGACATCCCCAGCGGATCAGCCTGCGCGACGCTTGTGCTCACGGTGTCTTCATGCCGTAGCGTCTTGGAAGCGCGACAGGAGTTTCACGATAACGTCGGCAATATGAGACAGGAACAGTGTGCCGACCTTGTTGTTATAGTAGTTCGCGTCAGCACTGCCTACGGCGATCAGGCCTAGTGGCTCGCCATCAGACAGCGGCATCAGTGCCGCCGAGCCCACGTCTGTAGTCTCGGCAAACAGGAATGTCAGTTCTTGCGCTCGCAGCGTGCCACACACGGGTTTATGGCCTCTGAACAGCGAGCCGATCTCGCGTTTGACTGTGTCCTGTGGTGCGGTGCGCCAGCCCTGCATGCTGCTATCGTTGGCGTAGAGGATCATGCTGACATACTGGACACCAAAGTCTTCTTTCATCGCCGCAATGAACCGGGCGTAGAGAGCCTCTACAGAATCGGCGTCCAGCAGCTTTAATATAAGGGCGCGGGTCTGTGTGTACAGCACATCGTTTTCTTTGGCATTCACTGTGAGCGTCTTCAGTCGTTGGCGTATCTCGGTATTGCGTTCGCGCAGTACGCTGACCTGTTTCTCGACTAACGAAATAGCGCTGCCAGAGGCATGAGTGACGTGCAAGTAATCCAGCATGTCGGGATGGCGCTGCAAGAAGTCGTGGTGGTTCTTGAGGTATTCGCGCACGATGTCGTCGTTGAGCCCGATGTCGCTGCTTTGCTCTGCTGCCATCTTCACTGCTGTTTCTCTCTTTTTGCTGGCTGACATGGTTATCGGTGCTCCGCGCTATGATTGGGATCCGCAAGCGGAGCCTCAGATTTTTATTGTGCCATCGAACACGACTGCGGTGGGGCCGGACATGATGACCGGCCTGCCTTCGCCCGCCCACGATACTAAAAGCTTACCCCCCGGCAGTCCAACTGTCACGGATTCGCGCAACCAACCGCGGGAGATGCCATACACCACTGCGGCACAGGCACCGGTGCCGCAGGCGAGTGTCTCGCGCGCGCCTCGTTCATAGACGCGCAACCGGATCTCACGGTCCGAGACGACTTGCATGAAACCGGCATTAACCCGCTGCGGAAAGTCAGCGTGTGATTCGATCAGTGGGCCCAGCCTTTCAACGTCGGCCTTGCTGGCATTGGGAACACGCAGCACCGCGTGTGGATTACCCAACGAAACCGCGCCAATTTCCAGCGTTTTGTTGTCCACCAAAAGAGGATAGCTTGGCGCCCGAACGCTGGCCGCGAACGGAATGTTGGCGGGTTCAAACTGCGGCGGCCCCATATTGACCTCAACGTCATGATTGGGACGCACGCGGAGCTCGATGACGCCCGCAGAAGTTTCCACGCTGATGATTTTTTTGGTAGTCAGTTTCTTGTCGCGCACAAAGCGTGCGAAACAGCGCGCGCCATTGCCGCACTGCTCCACTTCATTGCCGTCGGCATTGTAAATGCGATAGCGAAAATCAACGTGCGGACTGTGCGGTGGCTCCACTACCAACACTTGATCACAACCCACACCAAAATGTCGGTCTGCCAGCTTCTGCACGTCCTGAGAGCGCAGCTTGTAATGCTGGCTGATCAGATCGATGACGACGAAGTCATTTCCTGTGCCGTGCATCTTGGTGAACTCTAGCTGCATAAGGTTCTACCCGATCAGTCGGCGGCGGCCGGCGCAGGCAGGCAGGTTTCGCCGCGTATGAGATCGGCGAGAGTTTCCCGCGGTCGCACCAGATACATGTTGTCGCCGTCCACCATAATTTCCGGTGCGCGGCCGCGACTGTTGTAGTTGGAACTCATAGTGAATCCATAGGCGCCGGCGCCGAACATGGCCAGCAGGTCGCCCGGGCTGAGCGCAAGCGTTCTCTCCTTGCCCAGAAAATCACCGGTTTCACAGACCGGGCCCACCACATCCCACTGCTGCGTTTCCCCCGCGTTATTTTGTTCAACGCGCTGGATGTCCAGCCACGCCTGATAGAGAGCGGGACGAATCATGTCATTCATCGCGGCATCTACCAATGCAAAGTGATGATCTGACGTCGACTTCAGGTACGCCACTTGCATCACCAACAATCCGGCATTGGCGGCTATCGAGCGCCCTGGCTCAAACATGAGTTGCACCTTGCGCGTGCCTAACACCTCGCGTATCGCGCCAATATAGGTCGCTATCGAAGGGGGGGTTTCATCTCGATATCGCACACCAAGCCCGCCACCGAGATCCAGATGACGTATCTTGATGCCGTGGTCAGCCAGCGCGTCTATTAATGCCAGCAGGCGATGCAGGGCATCAATAAAGGGGCTGATTTCGGTGAGCTGTGAGCCGATGTGGCAATCCAGGCCCACGACATCGATGTGCTCCAATTGCGCCGCGCGCTGGTAGACCGGTATCGCCTCAGTGATGGCAAGGCCAAACTTGTTCTCGCGCAAGCCGGTCGAAATATACGGGTGGGTGCGCGCATCGACGTCGGGATTGACGCGCACCGAGACCGGCGCGACGCAGCCGAGCTCTCCAGCAACGCGGTTTAATACCTCCAGCTCACCCGCAGATTCCAGATTAAAGCAGTGGATACCTAACGCCAGTGCGCGGGCCATTTCTGCGGGAGTCTTGCTGACGCCGGAGAAAACGATCTTTGCCGGATCCCCGCCGGCCGCGACGACGCGCTCTAGCTCGCCGCCGGACACAATGTCGAAGCCGGCACCCAATCGTGCCAGCACATTGAGTACAGCCAGGTTGGAATTGGCCTTTACCGCATAGCAGATCAGGTGCTCGGCACCTTTCAGCGCTTGTTGGTACTCTGTGAACGTCGCTTCAAGCGCCGCGCGTGAATAAACGTAGCAAGGCGTGCCGTGGGTCACGGCGATAGTACTAACGGCGACATTCTCGGCGTGCAGGCTGCCATCACGGTAAGTGAAATGGTTCATGGGCTGGTCTTAATTCCGGGCGCTAATTCTGGGGGCTATTTCAGGGCACTGTGGACGGCTGCTCAGCACTGGCAGCGGGTGCAACGGGCGGCGGTGGCGGTGCATCGGGCGGCATGTACAGCGGGCCTGTTTGTCCGCATCCGGTGAGGATGGCGAACGCAGCTGCAATTAGCAAGTTTGACAGGTAGTAATGCATGTTTATCGTCCAGACAGTGGCAACGGTAATAACGACTGAAAGTATACTGCCCGCTAGTAAGCGCTGCGAACAGCCCTTATCATTGAATTGTGCACACTTTGCTGGATTTTCCCTTGTGATGACCGAATCAAAATTCGACGAGTTGATCGAACAGACGCGTAATAACCTGGAAATGACGCGCGATGAGGTCGATAGCGATCTGGCCCGCGAAATGTCCCGCGGGGTGCTCACCTGCGTTTTTTCCGGTGATATTCGTTTGACGGGGTTTTCATGCAGCATGCGTCTGCCGGCTTTTATGGGTGGGCTTTGCGCAGCCTTGCTGATGTTTCTGGTGATGCCGGCCAGTGCCAGTGAGCCGTTATATGTTAAAAACCTGAGCCCGGTGACGGGTTTGCTAGGACTGCCCTCGCAGCGTGATGCGCAGACAGCGCCCAGCGGTAATGTGATGGTCGCTCTGCACAGCACGCTTTCTAACCAGTACGTCAACGAAAGCAATGCCACCGAATTTAATCGACAGGATGGTGAAATCCTGCGTTTCGCGCTGGAACTGCGCTATGGCCTGGCCGAGAACTGGGATGTACAACTGGAACTCCCGTGGCTGGATCAGAGCGGTGGCCATCTTGATGGTGCAATCGACAGTTGGCACGATTTCTGGGGCATGTCTGACGGCGGGCGCTCCAACGCACCCAACAACGAATTGGATTACTTTTATTCATCGCCCGATGGGGGTTTTTCCCTGCAGGATGACACATCCGGCATCGGCGACATCAGCCTGTCCCTGAGCCATGCGTTTTACCGCAACGATGCTGCGACCGTCAGCCTCGCGTTGGGGTACAAGTTTGGCACAGGTGATGACAAGGATTTTCTGGGCAGTGGAGGAGATGACGCGTTTGTAGCGCTGCGCGCTTCGGGCGGTCCCATAGCGGAATTGCCGCTGAGCTGGCATGGTCAGGTGGGTTACTTGCGCGCCGGTGACAGTGATGTGTTGGAGGGTGTGCAGGAGCAAAACCTGTGGTTTGCCGGGGTAGCCTTGGACTGGCAGTTTGCACAGCGCTGGTCGCTGATCGCGCAGATTGACAGCAATGCGGCGCCGATGGACAGCCAATTGACCGGTGTCGGTGACAACGCCTTCATGGCAACAGTTGGCCCGCGCTGGTATTTTGCGCCGCAGTGGTACGCGGATTTCAGCCTTGTTGAAGACATCCGATTGAAGACCGCGCCGGATGTGATGTTTCAGGCTAGCGTGCGCTGGAGCCCTGATTCCTGAGCAGGCTCTTGCGCGCAGGGCGGCGGGACTGCAGGGCTGTACATTATGTTGTCTGTCGAGTTGCCAGCAGTTTCTGCGCACGTATCGCCGCGGCGGCGACCTGTTCTGGCGCCGTGCCGCCCAGATGATTTCTCGCGGCGACGGAACCTTCCAGTGTCAGCACCGCAAAGACATCCTCGCGAATGTCGTCACAAAACGCCCGTAGTTTAGCCAGACTCATATCCGCCAGATCCTCGCCGCTGGCAACACCGTAGGCGACGGCTTTGCCCACCACTTCATGCGCGTCGCGAAACGGCAGGCCCAGCCGCACTAAATAGTCTGCAAGGTCAGTGGCAGTTGAAAAGCCGCGTCGTGCAGCTTCATGCATCACCGCGGCCTTGGGTTTGATGGCCGGGATCATGTCGGCGAACGCGCGCAGCGAGTCAAACACAGTGTCGATGCTGTCAAATAGTGGCTCCTTGTCCTCCTGATTGTCTTTGTTGTAGGCCAGCGGTTGGCTTTTCATCAGGGTCAGCAGAGAGACGAGATGACCATTAACCCGCCCGACCTTGCCGCGCACCAGTTCCGGTACGTCCGGGTTTTTTTTCTGCGGCATGATGGATGAGCCCGTGCAAAAACGGTCTGGCAGCTCAATAAAGTTGAACTGCGCCGACGCCCACAGCACCAGTTCTTCGGACATGCGTGATAAGTGCGTCATCAGCAGTGCGGCGAAGGCGCAAAACTCGATGGCAAAATCACGGTCCGAAACAGAGTCCAGCGAGTTTTCAGTCGGTTTGTCAAAGCCCAGTGCCGCCGCCGTGAGCGCGCGATCAATAGGGTATGTAGTGCCCGCAAGCGCGGCAGCACCCAGTGGTGATTGGTTCATGCGGGCGCGGCAATCCATCAGTCTGCCGTAATCGCGCTCCAGCATCTCGTTCCAGGCCAGCAGATGGTGCCCGAACACCACAGGCTGCGCCGTCTGCAAGTGGGTAAAGCCGGGCATTATGGTATGGGTATGCGCCGCTGCCAGCCCAATCGTGCCGTGTTGCAGTCGGGTCAGCTCGACCGCTATACGGTCGATAGCGCTGCGCAGGTAGAGCCGGATGTCGGTCGCTACCTGGTCATTGCGCGAGCGGCCGGTATGCAGTTTTTTGCCGGCCACACCGATCAGTTCGGTGAGCCGTGCTTCGATATTCATGTGCACGTCTTCCAGCGCGATTGACCACTGGAAACGGTCCTCATCGATTTCCGTCTGCACCTGCGCCAGACCGCCTTCGATAGCGGTCAGTTCTTCTTCGCTGAGTACGTCCACGCTATGCAACATGCGGGCATGCGCGAGTGACCCGGCAATATCTTCGCTAGCCATCCGCTGATCAAACGTTACAGAGGCAGTAAAGCGCTGCACGAAGGCGTCCGTCGCTTCAGTGAAGCGGCCGCCCCAGAGTTTGCTGGTGTCTTTTTCTGTACTCATGGTGGTATCGATTCCTTGGTCGCGGCCAGTTCCTGTCGCGTAATGCCTAAAGCGGTGGCAAGTATAGCAAAGTCCGGCGCAACCCTGATGGGATACCTGATGCGATATAAAGGTCGCTAGCATCCTGCGTCGCCGCTAGTGTCAGCGTTGAATGGCCGTTACTTGAGCTCCAATTTGGCGCCTAAGTGCCGCTTCGGGGCTTCAGTGCGCCGTTTGTGTCAGCGCTTAAAGTCTGTCGCATGCAGAGAGCCTGAGAGGCTCGTGTTCAACAGTACCAATCAAATACCCAACTGACCCATTACCGCGCCCTCCGGAAGGTCGCTGCACCAGGATTCGGCTGGTATCATAGTGAACTACAAAATCACGGAAGTCCCTGCATGTCGCGCCAACTGATTATCGCCACCCGCGAAAGCCCTCTCGCCCTGTGGCAGGCAAAATTTGTTCGTAGTGCGTTAACACAGGCGCACCCCGACCTGGACGTACAGTTGCTGGGGATAACCTCGCGCGGGGATCAGTTGCTGGACTCGCCGCTGGCCAAGATCGGCGGCAAGGGCCTGTTCGTCAAGGAGCTGGAGGAAGCGCTGCTCGATGGCAGCGCCGATATCGCCGTGCATTCGATGAAGGATGTACCTATGGAATTTCCGGCGGGCCTGTCACTGGGTATTATCTGCGAGCGCGAAGACCCTTCTGATGCATTTGTCAGTAATCATTTTAAAACAGTGGATGCATTGCCTTTCGGCAGTGTGGTGGGAACGTCCAGCTTGCGCCGCGAATGTCAGTTGCGCGAGCGGCGACCTGATCTGACCGTTAATTTTTTGCGCGGCAACGTTAATACCCGGCTGCGCAAGCTGGATGAGGGTGAATATGACGCCATCATACTGGCCAGCGCCGGGTTGATGCGGCTGGGGTTTGCCGAGCGCATTGCGCAGCGCCTCGCGGAGGACGATTCGCTGCCTGCGGGTGGCCAAGGCGCTGTGGGTATTGAGGTGCGCAGCAGTGATACGCAGGTGCTTAAGCTGCTGCAATCGCTGCACCATGCGCCGACAGCATTGCGCGTGACAGCGGAGCGGGCGATGAACCGTCGTCTCAAGGGAGGCTGCGAGGTGCCTATCGCCTGTTTTGCGCAATTATTCGACGGTGATCAGCAACTGCTGTTGCGCGGTTTGGTGGGCCGCCCGGACGGCTCGCTAATATTGCGCGCGCAGGCGACAGCGCCTGCCTCTGATGCTGAGCAGCTTGGTATAAGTGTGGCAGAGGATCTTTTGTCGCAGGGTGCGGCGGCCATTTTGGCAGAGGTTTATAGTGGCTAGCCAGAGTGCGCGCCTCGTCAGAGTTCTGGCCACGCGTCCGGCCGGCGAGGCTGCAGACGCCCTTTGCGCGTTGCTGGCAGAGGCAGGCTATGAGGCCCATAGCCAGCCCCTGCTCACGCTGTCCGATGCGCCAGAGCTCACGCCCGTGCAGCGACATATGTTGCAGGACCTCGCGCATTATCAGCACATTATTTTTGTCAGCACGAATGCGGTGCGTGTCGGTATGGCACTGGTCGATGATTACTGGCCCCAATTACCGGTGGGAATTAACTGGTATGCGATTGGCGCAGCCACCGCAAAGAGTCTTGCGCGGTTTGATATTCAGGCCATCACCCCGGGAAAAAATATGATCAGCGAAGGTTTGCTGGCGCTTCCGTACCTAAAAAATGTGCAGGGACAGCGTGTGCTTATCATCAAAGGTGAAGGAGGCCGCGATACATTGCGCAGCGAACTTTTCCATCGTGGTGCGCTGGTTGATGAGCTGGCCTGTTACCGGCGCAGCTTGCCCGAACTGCTCGCAGGTGGGTTGGGCGCGCAAATATCGCAACGCGAAATTGATGTGATCTTGCTCAGCAGCGGTGAGGGGCTCGCCAATTTGCTACTATTGCTTAGCCCTACAGAAACCACTACCGTTAAAGCTATCAGCGTGATCGTACCCTCAGAACGCGTCGCTGATATGGCTCGCGATACTGGGTTCAAGAGCGTATTGACGGCTGAGAACGCCTCGGATGAGGCGATGCTCCGCGCCCTGCAGACATGGCGGCCCGGCAATGGAGAATAATAAGTGAGCGAATCTGAATCGAAAACCGATGATCAATCGAACGAGGCGGCAAAGAACGTGACGTCAGCATTGGAAGAATCGACAGATCAGAGCGACAAGGGCCCGCAAGGACGTGTTGCTGCAGAGAAAGCGCCGCACCGCGTGTCTGCTGGCGTCGCCTGGTTAGCGCTATTGTTGGTGATAGTGAGCGCTGCCGCAGCGGCCTGGCTGATACGTGAAGGGCAGCACCGCGAGGCGGCGCTTGCTCAGCGCGTGGCGGGATTGGAGATGGTCGCGCAGCAGAAGCAGAATAATATGTCCGAGGTCAGCGACCGCTGGGAGCAGGAGCTGCGTTCCGGGCTTAGTGGTCTGAAGAAAGATGTCGGAGAGCAAACCGCGGCTCTTGCGCAGAGTCTGGCCTCCGCAGGAGCGCAATTGGCGCAGTTGGATAAAGAGCTGACGCGTTTCAGTGCCAGTGATCGCAACAGCTGGTTATTGGCCGAGGCAGGGCACCTGCTGCGCCTCGCGAACCAGCGGCTGGTAATGGCCGGCGATCCGGTCGCTGCGCAGGCGCTGCTGAGCAGTGCCGATGCGATTCTGCGGGAAATCGACGATCCCAACCTGCATGGCGTGCGCGCTGCTGTAGCCGCAGACCTTGCCGCATTGCGCGCGGTGCCAAAAGTGGATGTTGAAGGTATTTACCTGCGGCTGGCGGCCTTGATAGAGCAGGCCGACAAGCTGGTTATTTTCCAGTTCCCGCAGCAGGCCACAGCGCCGGGTCCTGTCGCAGCCGACGATTGGCGCGACCGCCTGCGACAGGGGTATGAAGCGGCCCTGTCGAAGCTCTCCGACTACATCATCATTCGCCGTCGGGATATTCCGATGCAGGCGCTGATGGACCCGCAATGGGAGGGGTTGGTGCGCTTGAATCTGCGCATGCTGCTGCAGCAGGCTCAGGTGGCGTTGTTGTCAGGTAACCAGACGCTTTACGTGGCGAGTCTCTCGCGTGCGCGGCAATGGGTATCGCAGTTTCAGGACTCCGATACGGCTGCCGCCGCGGCGATCTCGACCGAGATCAGCCAACTTGCAGGCCTGACAATTCAAGTGCCGCAACCCAATATTTCGCGCTCGCAACAAGCCCTGGATGAGGCTATTGAGCAGCGTGCTCAATCCGGAGGCGAGCAGTAATCATGCGTAGATTATTCGCTATCGCACTGGTCGCCCTGCTGCTGGGGGTCGGCATTGTCGCGATGATTGAGACCGACCCCGGGTATGTGCTGTTGGCCTATGGCCGCTATACACTGGAAGCCAGCCTGTGGGTCGGCCTGTTATTATTCTTGCTAACAATTTTGTTGGTTTTCCTGCTGCTGCGCCTGGCATTTCAGCTTCTCAGCGGGCAGCGCAGTCTGGTGTCCTGGTTTGGTGCGCGCAAATCGGCTAAAGCATTGCGCCTCAGTTCTCGTGGCCTGATTAGCTTTATCGAGGGTAACTGGCTGGTCGCTCGGCGCCAACTGGTGCGGGGAGCCGAGCACAACGAGGCTCCGCTGGTAAATTATTTGCTGGCCGCCCGCTCCAGCGCGCATTTGCAGGATGATGACGGTATGCAAGCGCACCTGCGCGCTGCGACTGAGGCCGAGCCCGGTGCCGCTATGGCAGTGGAGATCACGTTGGCAGAGATGAAGTTACAGGCAGGCGAATACAGCCAGGCCATCGCAGCACTGAACCATGCCGCACGAAGTCCCGGCCGCCACCCTCGTGTCCTCAGCCTGTTATGCCAGGCTTACCAGGGCTTGCAAGATTGGGACAAGCTGCTGGAACTGTTGCCGCAACTACAAAAGCATAAGATGCTCAACACCGAGGAGTTTCAGCGCCTCGAAAGAGACGCTCAGTACCATCGATTTGAGCGCGGGCAGTACAATTTTGAGCAGTTGCGCGCTGGTTGGTCAAAATTGCCGAAACATTTGCAGACCGATCTCGCTTTCATAGAACAGTATGTTCGCAACCTCATTGCTTTGGCAGAACACGGCGCTGCAGAAAAGGCAATTTTGCAAGGGCTTAAACAAGAGTGGTACCCGTCTCTGGTGCGTCTTTACGCCTATGTGCTGGCAGATTCTTCCCGCCAACTGAACAGAGCCGAAAGTTGGTTGAAGTCCCATCCCGATGATGCGCAGCTCTTGTTGTGCCTTGGTCGCTTGACCGCCCGTGCTGAACTATGGGGTAAGGCCCGGGAGCATTTCGAGGGGGCGTATCGTCTCGATAAGAGTGCTGAAATTTGTGCCGAAATCGGTCGTTTACTGGACGGTCTGGGTGAGCCCACTGTGGCCGCAGTCTACTATCGTGAGGGACTGTTGCTGCAAGAGGATAAGCTGCCCACACTGCCGCAGCCGGACAAACTCCGCCCTGATAACCGACTTCCGGCCAGCCTCTGATCCTGTGCAGCTTTCAATGCGATTCAATTGGGTGCCGATCCTGAAGCTCAAGAAAGTGCCATTACTTCCCAGGGACTTGAGCGTTAGAGCGTGATGCCTAGCTCATCCCAAAGTGCATCAATGCGCTGTTTTACCTCATCGTTCATGGCAATTGGTCGGCCCCACTCGCGGGTGGTCTCCCCCGGCCATTTCTGGGTGGCATCGAAGCCCACCTTGGAGCCGAGACCTGATACTGGCGACGCAAAGTCCAGATAGTCTATTGGGGTGTTTTCGATAAATACCGAATCACGCGCGGGGTCCATGCGGGTGGTCATTGCCCAGATCACATCCTTCCAGTCTCGTGCATTCACATCTTCGTCGGTCACGATCACGAACTTGGTGTACATGAACTGGCGCAAGAAAGACCAGACGCCAAGCATGACGCGCTTGGCGTGGCCGGGATATTCCTTGCGTATAGTGACCACAGCAAGCCGGTAGGAGCAGCCTTCAGGCGGCAGGTAAAAATCGATAATTTCGGGGAACTGCTTTTGCAGTATCGGGATAAACACCTCATTGAGCGCCATCCCCAGTATGGCCGGCTCGTCTGGTGGGCGTCCCGTGTAGGTGCTGTGATAGATCGGATTTTCGCGATTCGTGATCGCTTCAACGGTAAATACCGGGAAACGCTCCACTTCGTTGTAGTAACCCGTATGGTCACCAAACGGGCCTTCATCGGCCATTTCGCCAGATTCGATATAGCCTTCCAGTATGTACTCCGCTGAGGCAGGTACTTGCAACCCGTGCTCACGACACAGTGGCGTAAAGCACTCGGCCAACTCTGTTTTGCTGCCGCGCAACAGGCCGGCAAAGGCATACTCAGAAACGGCATCCGGAATGGGGGTGACGGCTGCCAACGTGGTGGCCGGATCGGCCCCTAGTGCCACTGCGACCGGATAGCGCTTTCCCGGATGCTGCAGTTGCCACTCGCGAAAATCCAGTGCGCCACCGCGGTGCGACAACCAGCGCATAATCAATTTATTACGCCCTATCAGCTGCATACGGTAAATGCCGAGATTCTGGCGTTCTTTGCCGGGGCCGCGCGTAATGACCAGCGGCCAAGTGACCAGTGGCCCCGCATCATCCGGCCAGCAGGTCTGGATGGGAAGTTGGAACAGGTCAACGTCCGCTCCCTGCTTGGCATGGTACTGGCAGGGCGGGTTGCGCACTGTTTTGGGCGCCATGTTTAGCACTTGCTTCAGTATTGGCGCCTTTTCCCAGATATCACGCATGCCCTTGGGTACATCGGGCTGGCGCAGATAGGCGAGTATCTCGCCAATCCCGCGCAGTGCTTTGATATTGGGTGCTCCCATGCCCAGCGCCACACGTTGCTCGGTGCCAAACAGGTTGGCAAGCACTGGAGTGCTGTAGCCTTTTGGATTTTCAAATAATAATGCAGGGCCGCCCGCGCGCAGTGTGCGGTCAGCGATCTCGGTCATTTCGAGTACGGGATCGACCTCAGCGGTAATGCGCACCAGTTCGCCGCGTTGTTCCAGTGCGGCGATAAAATCTCTGAGATCGGTGTATTTCACGAACGCGTAGCGAGAGCCAGAATGTCAGCGTTACTTGCGCTTCATGGACTTAAAAAACTCGTCGTTAGTTTTGGTTTCCTTGAGCTTGTCAGACAAAAACTCAATGGCGGCGGTATCTTCCATGCCGTGCAGCAGCTTGCGCAGAATCCACATGCGCTGCAGTTCATCATCTGCGGTGAGCAATTCTTCCCGGCGTGTGCCAGAGCGGCGAATATTGATGGCGGGATAGATGCGCTTCTCGGCGATCTTGCGATCCAGGTGCAGTTCCAGGTTACCCGTGCCCTTGAACTCCTCATAGATGACTTCATCCATCTTGGAGCCGGTATCGACCAGCGCGGTCGCTATAATCGACAAACTGCCGCCTTCCTCGATATTACGTGCGGCACCGAAAAAGCGTTTAGGGCGCTCCAGTGCATGGGCGTCAACACCGCCCGTCAATACCTTGCCGGAGCTTGGAATCACGGTATTGTAGGCTCGCGCAAGGCGCGTAATGGAGTCCAACAGAATCACAACATCCTTTTTGTGCTCTACCAGACGCTTCGCTTTCTCAATCACCATATCCGCGACCTGCACGTGGCGTGAGGGCGGTTCGTCGAAAGTAGAGGCGACTACTTCGGCGCCACGGATGCCGACCGAGCGCTGCATCTCAGTCACTTCTTCTGGTCGCTCATCGATCAGCAGAACGATGATGTAACACTCCGGATTGTTGGTGATGATCGCCTGGGCGATATTCTGCATCATGATGGTTTTCCCCGCTTTGGGCGGGGCAACCAGCAATCCGCGCTGGCCCTTGCCAATCGGCGCAACCAGGTCAATGATTCTGCCTGTCAAGTCCTCGGTACTGCCGTTCCCTGTCTCCAGTGTCAGGCGTTGGTCGGGGAAGAGCGGAGTCAGGTTTTCGAATAGAATTTTGTGCCGGGAATTTTCGGGTTTGTCGAGGTTTACCTCGTCTACCTTCAATAGCGCGAAGTAGCGCTCGCTGTCTTTTGGCGGCCGGATTTTGCCGGATATGGTGTCGCCTGTGCGTAGATTAAAGCGGCGAATTTGACTCGGTGAAACGTAAATGTCATCGGGCCCGGCAAGGTAGGAACTGTCGGAAGAGCGCAGGAAGCCGAATCCGTCCTGCAGGATCTCCAGTACGCCATCGCCATAAATATCCTCGCCACTCTTTGCATGGCGTTTGAGCACCGCAAAAATAATGTCCTGCTTGCGCGAACGGGCCATGTTATCCAGGCCCATTTCTTTAGCGATATCAATAATTTGTTGCGTAGATTTGGTCTTTAAGTCAGTTAGATTCATATTAGGAATAAGTGTGCACGAGTGATTAGGGGAGGGTATGACGTGTAACCGAACGCTGGTTGGCGATGCCAACAAATATTAGTTTTAACGTGGGTTGCAGAATTTTTGTTATGGCACAGGAATGTGCTACAAATAGAAATGTAGCACGGCTCGCTAGGGCCGTCTAGCGCTTTTTTCAGGCAATAAAATTAGCTAACTGATGATAGCTGGGCACAGATCCGCAGATGGGAGTAGCCCCTAGATGACTTCTTTAATAAAATCGGTCAACTGTGTTTTGGACAGGGCACCAACTTTAGTTGCTTCAGCATTGCCGCCTTTAAACATGATCAGGGTTGGAATGCCGCGAATGCCAAACTTCTGTGGTATTTCCGGATTCGCATCTACGTCGACCTTGCAGATCTTCAGTTTGCCTTCGTAATCAGCAGCAATCTCGTCAAGTATGGGTGCAATCATCTTGCACGGACCACACCATTCTGCCCAAAAGTCTACCAATACGGGGACGTCTGAATTCAGGACTTCGGCGTCAAAAGTAGCATCGCTGACGTGCACGATCTGGTCGCTCATGTGTTTCTCCGGTTGTTCTGCGGGTCTGGATGCCGCACGATGTCAAAAGCGATCATGATACCACCGGATGCTTTGGGCACAACTACGTGGCTAGAGTATTTTGGCATGCCGTTATGCGAGTTCGCTATAGCAGGTGATGGCCTCGCAGTCAGTTAAGTGATGCGGACTCGCCCTGGCGTGGGTTCACGGCATGCCTTAAACGGACTGGACCAAAGTGCAGCCGTTTTAAATGTGCCCGCGCACAAAGAGCAGAATGTCCAGTCGGTATGTTGTAGTCTTGGCTAAATGCCCAGCAAGCTATGTGCCTGACTCTGGATGAGCAGCGCTTTTGTTAGTCTCCCAGGAAGGTTAAACTTTGCAGTCAAAAAAAATAGCAGTTCTCACGCTCATCGCTATGGCACTTGCCGCGTGGTTCTATTTCGACGTTGGCAGCTACTTGCAGTTTGAATTCCTGCAACAACGTGTGGGTGATCTGCGCGCGTGGTATGCAGGCAACCCGCTGCTCGCAGGCCTGATTTATTTCGGCTGCTATGTGCTCGTCGCTGCACTGTCACTGCCGGGGGCCGTGGTAATGACCCTCGCCGGAGGCGCATTGTTTGGGTTCTGGTATGCGCTGCTGCTGGTTTCATTTGCCAGCAGTATTGGTGCCACTCTGGCGCTTTTGGTGTCTCGCCTGGTATTGCGCGACTGGGTGCAGCAGCGCTTCGGGCGACATCTGGGCGCAGTCAACAAGGGGTTTGCAAAGGACGGTGCGTTCTACTTGTTCTCTCTGCGGTTGGTGCCGATCTTTCCTTTCTTTCTGATTAACGTGCTGATGGGCTTGTTGCCCGTGCGCACCTGGCCTTTCTATTGGGTGTCTCAGTTGGGTATGTTGCCGGGCACGGCTGTCTTTGTGAATGCAGGCACCCAACTCGGCCAGTTGCAGTCGCTCTCTGGCATTCTCTCTGCGCCACTTTTAGGCTCTTTTGTGTTGCTGGCTGTGTTTCCATTTTTTGCCCGATGGGCACTGGCGCTGTTCCAGCGCCGGCGAATACTCTCCAAATACAGTAAACCAGAACACTTTGATAACAATCTGATCGTCATTGGCGCGGGTTCGGCCGGCTTGGTGTCATCGCTGATTGCCGCCACGGTGAATGCCAAAGTGACTCTCATAGAGCGTCACAAGATGGGCGGCGACTGTCTGAATACCGGCTGTGTGCCCAGTAAAGCGCTGATCCGTTCTGCCCGCGTTGCCCAAACCGCGCGTCGCGCAGAGGAGTTTGGTCTGGCCCCCATGCCGGTAGCGGTCAACTTCCCGAAGGTTATGCAGCGTGTGCACGGTATTATCAAAACCATTGAGCCGCACGATTCGGTAGAGCGCTTTACCGGGCTGGGCGTGAACTGTGTGCAGGGCGACGCCCGAATCATTTCACCTTGGGCAGTGCAGGTTAACGGCGAAACGATCACCGCGCGCAATATTGTGATCGCCAGCGGCGCACGTGCCCGCATCCCTGATATTCCCGGCCTGAACACACTGAACTACCTCACTTCCGATACTGTCTGGGATATCACGCAACTGCCGGAACGTTTGCTGGTGCTCGGGGCGGGTCCGATTGGCTGTGAATTGGCGCAGGCGTTTGCTGAGCTTGGTTGCGAGGTCACGCTGGTGACCCATGCCGATCGAATAATGCCGCGCGAAGATCCCGACGTTGCGGACTGCGTTCGCGCAGCGATGCAGCGAGTGCAGGTAAGGATTCACGAAAACTTTGAGCCGCTGCGTTTCAGTGCATCCGCAGAGGAGCAAAGCGCTATATTCAAGACGCCTTACGGAGAGCGTGAATTGCGCTTTAGTCGTGTCTTTTTGGCTGTCGGACGCAGCGCTAATGTAGAAGGCATGGGCCTGGAAGAGCTGGGTATCGCCATCACCCCGGCCGGCACGATCGAGGTGGACGAATTCCTGTGCACGGCGATTCCCACGATTTCGGCCTGTGGTGATGTTGCGGGGCCCTATCAGTTTACGCATATGGCTAGCCATCAGGCCTGGTATGCTGCGGTAAACGCGCTATTTGGTCGATTTCGTCGCTTCAAAGTCGATTATAGCGTGGTGCCCTGGGCTACGTTTACTGATCCAGAGGTAGCGCGGGTTGGCCTCAGTGAAGAGGAGGCGCGACAGCAGGGTATCGCCGTTGAAGTGACGCGCTATGAGCTCAATGATCTCGATCGCGCCATTGCCGACGGCGAGACTCAGGGGTTTATCAAGGTGCTCACTGAACCCGGCCACGATCGTATTCTGGGCGCCACCATCGTCGGGTACCATGCGTCCGAACTGATCAATGAATTTGTGCTCGCCATGAAGCACAAGCTCGGCCTTGGCAAAATATTGGGTACCATTCACATTTATCCAACGCTGAGTGAGGGCAATAAATTTGTCGCCGGTAATTGGCGCAAGGCGCGCAAGCCGGAGCGCCTGTTGCGCTGGGTAGAGCGTTACCATAAGTGGAATAGAGGCTAGTGGCCTCGATTACGCTGATTGTCTTTGACGTTATTGAAGCAGGAGAGAGCACATGAGCAAGGTTGCAGTAGTACTGGCAGGGAGTGGCTTTTACGATGGCGCAGAGATCAACGAGGCAGTGCTGACCCTGTTGTGTCTGGAGCAGCAAGGAGCGAGCTATCAGTGCTTCGCGCCGAATATTCAGCAGATGCACGTGATCAATCACCTGACCGGGGAAGTCGTGGAGGGTGAATTCCGCAACGTACTGGTGGAAGCTGCGCGGATTGCGCGCGGCAATATACTGGATATCAAAGAAGCCAGTGCCGATGAGTTCGATGCATTGATAGTGCCGGGCGGATTTGGGGTGGCCAAAAACCTCAGTAACTTCGCGGTCGCTGGGCCGGCCATGGAAGTGCTGCCGGACTTCCTCGCGCTGGCGCAAGCATTCCATGTAAAAGGAAAGCCCATCGGACTGATCTGCATTGCGCCGGTGCTGGCGGCTGCTATCTTTGGCGAGGGTGTCCGCTGCACGATCGGCAACGATGCCGACACGGCGCAGGCGATCACTGCAATGGGCGGCGAACACCTGCCCTGTCCGGTATCCGAAGCACGCGTCGACAAAGAGCGCAAGCTTGTCACGACTCCGGCCTATATGCTGGCCGGCAAGGTGTCCGAAGCCTACACTGGTATCAGCGACTGTGTGGACAAAGTGCTGGCAATGGTCTGAGCGCATGGATAGCGCGTGGCATGTTTACATTCTGCAATGCGCTGACGGCACACTCTATACCGGCGTGGCGAGGAATATGCAGCGCCGTCTGCAGCAGCACAATGGCGAGTTGGTTGGCGGCTCACGGTATACGCGAGGGCGGCGGCCGGTTGCGTTGTTGTGGTCGGACACCGCGCCCGATCGCAGTGTTGCCCAGAGTCGGGAAGCCGCGATCAAAAGGCTTACGCGCAGCCAGAAAATGCGCCTGCTGAACTGCTGAACTGCTCAAGCGGTACAGTGCTTCGATTTAGCTGCGGCGGGAGCATGGCAAGTGTGCGCCTGAGTGAGCTGCAACGCTATTGCAAGAGTTCTTCCAGCGTCTGTTGCTGTTCGAGCCACACTTCATCCAGCGCGGCTGCGCGAAGTTTTAGCTCACCCTCGCGTTTCAATAGCTCTGCCAGTGATTGCTTATTCTGTTGCGTGTAGAGCTCGGTATTACCTAGCTCGTCACGCAGTGTTTGCAGGGCCAACTCTATCTCTGCCATCTCCTTTTCGGTTTTAGCGACTTGTTTCTGCAATGGTCGTAATTTATCGCGCTGTGTTGCGGCTTGCTGTCGCTTTTCCTTGCGGGAGTTGTCCGCTGCTGCTGCGGCCGGTTTCTCCGCTTGCTTGTAACTGGAGAGAATCCAGCGCTCATAGCCTTCCAGGTCATCCGTGTACTCATCCACGCGTCCGTTGTGCACCAGCAGCAATTCTTCTGCGGTATTGCGCAGCATGTGGCGATCGTGGCTGACCAGCACCAGCGCGCCGTCGTAGGCCTGCAGGGCCACTTCCATTGCGTGCCGCATGTCCAGGTCCAGGTGGTTGGTGGGCTCGTCCAGCACCAACAGATTGGGTTTTTGCCAAACCACCATGGCCAGCGCCAGACGGGCTTTTTCGCCGCCCGAGAACGGTGCGATTGCGGAGGTGGCGGTATCACCACGAAAATTGAAGCCGCCCAGAAAGTTTAGAATCTCCTGCTCTCGCGCATCCGGGCTCAGGCGCTGCAGATGCAGCGCGGCACTAGCCTCCAGATCCAGAGCCTCAAGTTGCTGCTGATCAAAATAGCCGATGCTCACATGCTCGCCGCTGCTACGCGTGCCGCCGAGCAGCGCTAGCTCGCCGATCAGTGTTTTCAGCAGTGTGGATTTACCTGCGCCATTGCGTCCGAGCAAGCCGTAGCGGCTGCCCGGACGCAATTGCAGATTCACCTGTGAGAGTATCTTCGTGTCGCCGTAGCCCAGCGTGGCCTCGTCGAGTCGCAACAGGGGGTCACTGCTTCTGGCGGGCGCCAAAAAACTGAAATCAAAGGGCGAGTCGGCGTGGGCCGGGGCCAGTGTTTGCATGCGCTCCAGTTCTTTAAGGCGACTCTGTGCCTGCTTCGCTTTGGTGGCCTTGTAGCGGAAGCGTCGCACGAAGTCGTCGATCTCGGCGATACGGCGTTGCTGCTTTTCGTAACTGGCTTGTTGGTTGGCCAGGTGCTCTGCGCGCATTCGCTCGAAGTCGGAGTAGTTGCCTTTATAGGCGAACAGTTGCTCTTGCTCGATATGCAGCACGCGCTCACAGGTGGCGTCGATAAAATCCCGGTCGTGCGAGATCATCAGCAATGTGCCGGGGTACTGCTGCAACCACTGTTGCAGCCACAGGGTGGCATCAAGGTCCAGGTGATTAGTCGGTTCATCCAGCAGCAGGATGTCCGAGGGCGTCATGAGCGCGCGCGCCAGGTTCAACCTTATGCGCCAGCCGCCGGAGAAATCGCTGACTGCGCGTGTCGACGCATTCTCGGCGAACCCCAGTCCCTGCAGCAGACGCTGGGCACGGCGTTCAGCACTGTAGCCGTCGATCTCCTCCAGTTGGCTGTGGATAGGCGCCGCTTGATCAAACTGCCCTGCCGCTTCCAGCGTCGAGACCCGGTCTCGCAAGTGGGCCAGCTCCGCATCGCCGCGCCACACAAATTCGCCGGCCGGTAAGGAGGTGGGGCGCACTTCTTGTGCCATGTGTGAGAGCCGCAGTGTGCTCATGCCCTGAATATCACCGGCGTCAGCGTCTAAATCGCCCAGTAGTAGTGAAAACAGGCTGGACTTTCCACAGCCATTGGCACCGATCAGCGCCAGGCGTTGACTGGGCTGTATGGTGACGTTGGCGTCCTGAAGCAGCAGTTTGCTGCCGCGGCGCAGGGCGATGTCGCGCAGTATAATCATGAGGCCGCGAATTCTACCCGCCGGACACGCTGGGGGCTAGTGTATGCCGGTGAGGCTGGTGTATTGTTCTGACTTAGGGAGTAATAAAAGTGCCGACTCCATGAGTAACCCATTTTGGGCGTTTTCGCTCGCTACCTATCAAAAAGAGGGCGTGGCATCGACCTGCCTAGTTTTGCAGGACAGGTTTGGCCTGGATGTAAACCTTCTGTTGTACGCAGCCTGGCTGGCGCACCACGACTTGCGCCTGGAACAGCAGCATTTGCGGGAACTGGACGCGCTTCTCGCGGACTGGCGGCTGCAGGTGTTGCAACCACTGCGCGCGCTGCGCAGACAGTTGGCGGGATACGCGGCGGCGACGGGTGTGCACGAGGAGCTCAAAGTTCTGGAGCTGCGCGCAGAACAGGAACAGCAGGAGATGATGTATAGCTTCCATCAGCGCGCAACAGGATTCGCTGATGCGGTGCGGCCGCTGCAGGAAAACCTTGTACAAGTAGCACACTTGGTCAGCCCCCATGAGGAGAGCTGGGGCGGCGACATTGAGCATCTGGCAGCGCTGATCGCGCTGTGAGTCGGGGGTAGCGTCCGGCTGGGACGGGTAGTAAGATAGGCGCCCACTGCAAAGCTCGGCTCGCCTGCGGATATTGACAGCAGGATTCCCGCGACAAATTTGGGGGGCCGAGGTAATCGAGTTGCGTCCTGAGCATCATTTTGCAGTGACAGGGCATTGTGCAATTCCCACGATTTCTTTGATGACTATGGAACGAACTATGAAGACGTATCTATTGCCGCTTGCCTTGGTTAGCGTTGTCGCTTTGCAAGCCTGTGACCAGCAACAATCGACGGCGCCAGCGGAAACATCTGCTGTCGAAGTGACAGCTCCAGCCTCCGACAGCGCCTTGGCGGGTACTGAGCAGCGCCTGAGCTACGGTATTGCCTTTGGCCTTGGGCAGCGCATGAAGGCCGACGGCGTGCCCCTTGATGCACCGTCCTTCAGCCTCGGTCTGTCCGATGCGCTTGACGGTAAAGAATCGCGTATGACAGAAGAAGAGATCGCGGCGGAAATGCAGGCTTATCAGGAGCAGGCCACTGCCGAAAATGAAGTGGCCCAGGCAACGCTGAGCGAAGCCAACCTCGCGGCATCGGCGGCTTTTTTGGCAGCGAATGCGGCCGAGGAAGGCGTGGTCACTACCGAATCTGGACTGCAGTATGAAGTGGTTACAGAAGGTACAGGCCCCATGCCTGGTCCGGATGACACGGTAGAAGTGCACTACCGCGGCACACTGGCGGATGGTACGGAGTTCGATTCATCCTACAGCCGCGGTGAGACAGTCACGTTTGGCGTTGGCCAGGTCATTCCGGGCTGGACAGAAGCCCTGCAGTTGATGCCGGTTGGCTCCAAGTGGAAGTTGGCGATTCCTGCTGACCTGGCCTACGGTGCCGGCGGTGCGGGCGGTGTCATTGGTCCCAATGCGGCACTGGTGTTTGAAGTAGAGCTGATCGCAATTCCCAGTGAGGAAGGCGCGGACAGTGCGGAAGTAGTTGAGCCTGCAGCAACAGAAGGCTAGACGGACACAGGCGCCTCTGCAACGAGGCGTCGGTGCCGATTGTGAAGTCCAGCGATAAGTTGGTCTTCTAATACAAAGCGCGATTCCAGCACCTCTCCAAGTGCTGACAAATCGCGCTTCAATTTATCTGGATGTTCTCTAGCACTGCCGTATTTTTCTTCATAGGCCAGAATCACCTCCGTGATCGCTCCAATATCGGGCATCAGTCTCTCGGCCAGCGCACAGCTGCCATCTCCAAAGCTTTCTGCTTCATTGATCAGCTCATGAAAGACTTCGAAATGCCCTACCGAAACATAGTCCACCAGTAGTTCGCAAAGGGCTTCCTGTCGCTTCTTCATCACGGCATCATTCAGGCTGTGATCGAGCGTAACAACAATCTCTGTGTAAGCACCGAGCAGCGCGCGCCGCTCCTTCAGCCAGCGTGTCAGTAGATCTTCCACTGCTTCAAATTGTTTTTTTGGGTCAGCATTCTTGTTGGGCATGGTTGATTCCTTACGGGCCAGTACTTAGATTTTTGCCGGATAGTCGCGCACCGTTTGCCACAGGCATACCAGCAGTACCACGCAAAATACTGCCAGCGTCTGCTCCGGGATACTGAGGCCGAGGAGAGACCAGTCGATCTTGGCGCAATTGCCGTCGCCTGCCAGCACAATGCTCAGGGTATCGGTAAAGGGCAGGTTGCTCAGCATGTAGTTAAGGCTGGGTCCGCAGGCCGGAACCTGATCTTCTGGCAAGTGCTGCAGCCAGACATGACGAGCGGCCACCGCGGCGCCGCCCCAAGCCGCAAAGCCGCAAAGGGCTGCATACACTCGCCGTCCCCAGTTGTGTGGATTGTGCGCCAAGGCCAGCAGGGCGATAACGCCCCACAGCACGACGAAAAAGCGTTGCGTCATGCACAACGGGCAGGCGTCGAGGCCGAGGAAGCCCTGTAGGTACACGCGTGCAAATAACATCGAGATAACGGCCAGCAACACTAGGCCTACAAATACGATGCGGGGGGAGAGAGATTGCAGCATGTGCTCGGGTGCCCTCAGGTAGAAATAAAAGCAATATGGAGACGCCGGTACACTATGGATTTTTTGCCCTCAGTGCAACCGTATACTACATGGAGAGATTCACAACTGTTTGATTTTCTCACGAGAGAAGGACCGTAACTGTGGGTAGAAGTCCAGAAAAGTGTGCTCCAGAAGTTCCTTGGCCGGCGACAGTTCCCGATTCAGATCGAGAAAGGGATTGTGTCGCCTGAAGCGCTCTCCAATGCGAGCCGCTGCGGCAGGCACGGTATTCCACTCGAGGTAAAGGTTGAGCACATCGTGCTCGATTATTCGCGCCGCCATAGTGCGCGCACCCGCAGTCAGCACGCCTTGATGTTTATCCAGAATACAGTAAACCTCAGCGCTGAAGTCGGCCAGACTCACGGTGGAAAAGCGCGACCAGTGCAGGCTCAGGTAGTGATCGAAACACAGATCAATCAGAATTCCGGCATAGCGCCGCAGGCCCGGGGGAAGCTCTCGGCGCAGCTGTGCGATCAGCGGATGTCCGTCGGTGTAGGCATCGATTGCACGGTGCAGCTTAATCCCGTGTTCCAGGTCAGAGGGCAATTCACCACGCAGCAAACCTTTGTAAAAATCGCCTTCCAGCCCGCCTACGATAAGGCCCTCGTCAGGCCAGGCCAGCTGGAAATGCGCCAAAAAATTCACGCTCGTTTACGTCACAGATTTTTGTACTGGGCGAAAAAGTTTTGCAGGTACTGTTCGAAACTGAGGTCGTCCGATTGCTCGATCGTCCGCTGCGCCAGCAGCGATTGCGCGGTCTCGTTTTCGAAAGCATCCTGTCGTTCTTTGGGCAATGTGCGCTGGCGGAAATGTGCTGCCCACTGCTCACTGTAGCCCATGGCCAGACGAAAGAACGGCAGGTTGCGTTCGCGCATTTCGCTCAGCACGCGGGCAGAGGGTGTCAGCTCAGAGTCCGCAACCTTGGCCAGTTGATCCTGCAGGCTCGCAGTGTGGTCGGTCTGTTTGTGAGCAGTATCGAGCAGTGTGGCTATTGGGTGCATCGCATCGAGCAGTTCCTGCGCCCATTGCGTCATCAGAATGCTGCCGCTGCCGCTGTTAAGCAGTAATCCCGGTTGTCTGCCGGTATTGACGATGGCGTCGAGATTGGCAGCCTGCGCGTCCTGCTCGTTGTCGTCACAGGGTGGACTTTCTTGCAGCAGGCAGTAGAGCAGGAAGGTGTCAAGAAACCGCATCTGGGCGGCGTCCATGCCAACCGGCGAGAAAGGGCTGATATCGATACAGCGTACTTCGATATACTCGATGCCAGCCCTGACCAGCGCGCACAATGGGGCCTCACCTGAGTCGGCCACACGCTTGGGTCGGATGGGGCTGTAAAATTCGTTCTCAATTTGCAGCAGGCTGTCATTCAACTGTTGGTAGTCACCCTGGGCTCCCGCCGGAATATCCTTATAAGCCGCATGTGGCTGCTTGATGGCGCTGGAGAGGGTTGTGACATAGTTATCGAGTGAGTTGTAGCAAACGCTTAACGGCTTTTGGGCGTCGCTGTTGTAACCCAGTCCTCCCATCCGCAGTGCCGTTCCATAGGGCATATGGAGGCTTTTGAATTTTTCATCGAATGGCTGCAACCCATGGTTGTCGCGGTCCCCGAGAAAGCTGGCGCATACGGCCGGCGATGCACCATACAGGTAGATCAGCAGCCATGAGTAGCGACGGAAGTTGCGGATTAGTCCGAGGTAACGTTCGGTGACATAGTCGGCTTGAATGCCGGGGGAGCCCGCATCGCCCCATGCCTTATCCCAGTAAGCTTGGGGCATGGAAAAGTTATAGTGGATACCGGCAATAGCCTGCATCAGCCGCCCGTAGCGGTGGCCGAGGCCGTAGCGGTACACCGTCTTCATGCGCGCCACATTCGAACTGCCGTAGCGCGCCACAGGTATGCTGGCATCACCTGCAACTATGCAGGGCATGCTGGCCGACCACAGAATTTCGTCGTCTATTTTCTGGTAAGCATAGCTGTGGATATCGTCAAGTTTTTGCAGGCTCTGTTCAATACTGTTACTGACTGGTGTAATGAACTCAAGCAGCGCCTCTGAGTAATCTGTGGTGATGGACGGATGGGTCAGCGCGGAACCTAGCCCATCAGGGTGAGGAGTCTGAGCCAGCTTGCCCCCGGGCGTGATGCGCAGGCTCTCCTTTTCGATGCCGCGATTTATAGCGGTCAATAAACCTAAGGCATCTGGCTGGGCCAGTGCCTGCAGTTGTTTTTGCAGATGGGAAGCCAACGGATTCTCCTCAGGCTAAAAGGGACATATCGAGAGTCGCAGAGCTAGTGGCAACAACGTTTCTGAAGCGACCATCCAAAAACGCGCACAAGTGTAGCCGCCAATGTCAGTGGAGTACAGTTTCGCAAGTAGGGGTGCGCATGCAGTCAATCAGGCGCTAGGGAATGGCAGTTATTTGTGCTTCTAGACTGGCGGCCAAACCGATTAGAGCCACTTAATTCAGCGCCGACTTGGAAGCTAAAGTAGGCAACCTTCGATAAGTACCCTCAGGTCAGGCGATCCATATGTTTTTGCAGTAGCTGACAGGCGAAATTGTCCTGCACCTGGCCGTCCTGCCCGGTCGCCAGCATGATCCGCGACAGCAGCAGGCCATAACGCATGCCTGCGAAGACAAGGTAATAGTTGTAGTCGCGGGCCGAACACCCCGAAGCCTGCTCCCAGCGCGCAACCGTATCTTCGTACGAGGGCAAGCCTTCCAGGCGCGGGATACCCAGACCTTCGGCAAAGGTGGCATCCAGATAATTGAACCAGGCGATATCCTGCACCGGATTGCCCAGCACCGCCATTTCCCAATCCAGTACGGCGGCGATGCCATCCAGCGATGGCTTGAAGATCATGTTGCCCAGGCGTGAGTCGCCCCAGCACAAGACCGTCGGTTCGTCTGCGGGTTGGTTGGCCTGCAGCCAGTCCAGCGACTGTTGGCAAATACTGTGTCCGGCGCCTTCCAGCGCCCAATTCAGGTAGTCTTGCCAATAGGTGAGTTGCTGTTGCAAGGGGGTCTTTCCGGGTTGGTGCAGTTTGGCGAATCCCAGTTTCTGGTAATCAAGCTGGTGGAAGCGCGCCACTGTGTCCACCGCTGCGTGCCACAGCGACTGCCGCTGTTCGATACTGGTCTCGTGCATCATCCAGCCGTCCATGTTGTAGGGCGGCATATCGGTGGGAATACGTCCGTCGGTGCGCTTCATTAGGTAAAATTGCACGCCCAGCAGAGACTTGTCGGTCTCCAGTCCGCGCAGTTGGGGAACCGGTATGTCGCTGTTGCGCCCGACGATATCCATAACCTCATATTGCAGCGCCAGGTCATAGTCGGGGAACACGGGGCGATCGATTGACGGTTGCAGTCGCGCCACTACAGGTTCTTTGTGCTGTTGCCCCCCTTCCTCCCAGCTGATGTCAAACAGCAGTGTTACGTTAGACATGCCGGTCGCTTCAGGTATGGAGAGCTCGGGGATGATGACAGTATGCCCACGATGTGCAGAGATCCACGATTCCAGTTTCTTGCGAGTGCCCTCGATATCGTCGATGAGCGGTGTGGGGCGCTTATTGTCCACGGTGTGTCTCCGGAGTTTGCAAATTTTTATCGTCACTTAGAATACTTGCGGTGACTGTGCCTGGCTACTAGAACTATAGTCTGGCTATTAGAAGTGCAAACAGGCATACCCACCGAAGAATCCCGCAACGCTGCCGGAGAGAAAAGCCATCCCTTGCAAGCGGTAATTTCGACGTCCTTTCACTCTTGTCCGATGGCGGCAAGATGCTAGAGTAGGCCGCAGTTATATAAGGGGAGCATGCTATGAGAATTACCGAGTGGCTGAAAATACTGTCGTCCGAGCAGGGTTCAGATTTATACCTGAGCACTGGTGCTCCCCCCTGTGCCAAGTTTCAGGGTGAGCTGAAACCCATTTCCAGTGAAATACTGCGGCCGGGTGAAATCAAGGAGATTGCCTACGAAATTATGGATCCAACCCAACGCGCTACGTTTGAGACTGAGCTTGAGATGAATCTTGCAATATCCATCTCGGGTTATGGTCGTTTTCGGGTCAATATATTCTTGCAACGCAACGAAGTGGGTATCGTGGCGCGCAACATCGTTGCCGAGATTCCCCGCTGGCAGGATTTACGTTTGCCGCCGCTGCTGACCGAAGTTGTGATGCGCAAGCGAGGGTTGGTGCTGTTTGTCGGTGCAACGGGGTCGGGTAAATCAACTTCTCTGGCGGCATTGATTGATTATCGTAACAGCAACAGTAGTGGTCACATCGTCACTATAGAGGACCCAGTGGAATATGTGCACAACCACAAGAAGTCCATCGTCAATCAGCGTGAAGTGGGAGTCGACACCCGCAGTTGGCACAACGCCCTGAAAAATACGCTGCGCCAGGCGCCTGACGTAATTCTGATCGGCGAGATACGCGACCGAGAAACGATGGAGCACGCGATATCGTTTGCCGAAACCGGCCACCTGTGTATCTCGACGCTGCATGCCAACAACGCCAACCAGGCACTGGATCGTATCATCAACTTTTTCCCTGAAGAGCGCCGCCCGCAGTTGCTTGTGGATCTTTCATTGAATATGCAATGTATTGTTTCCCAGCGACTTATTCCCACGGTCACGGGCAAGCGCTGTGCGGCCATAGAGATTTTGCTTGGCACCCCGATGGTCGCTGATCTGATCCTCAAGGGCGACGTAGATGGCATCAAGGAGGTGATGCAGAAGTCTGAGAACATCGGCATGAAGACTTTTGATTCAGCGTTGTTTGAGCTGTATCAGGAAGGCTTGATCAATGAAGAGGAGGCATTGCGTAACGCCGATTCGGTCAATAATGTGCGGCTAAAAATCAAGTTCGCCAAGGAAGGTGGTGAGAATGACGGTAATAGTAATGCTGCGGAGCTAAGCTTAGCGGCGCTTGACGACGATCAACCCCATCCCAGCTGATCCCCGGTGGTCTAGCTCTTGCTCTATCCGGTGCCCTCTTCACGCAATGTGGGCATCACTTCATTCGCAAACAGTTCCAGGCTTTGCCAAGCAAGGTCCGGATGGATGCCGCCACAGAGCGGATGAAGCATGATCGGTTGCGCGCGGACCATACCGCGAGCAGCCGCTATAAGCTCCCGCGGACGATAAACGTTATAGGCAGCACTGGCGCGCAGCTCATCACAGTTATCAAAGTGTTTATAGGGGCTGAACACTTGGGCATCATTTGCCCAGCGCGCATAGGTATTCGACTCGTGCTGTAGGTGCGGCACAATACTCTGCCAGTAGGCGTCCGGGTCCGTTGCAACGAAAGTTACTGTCGATGGTGCCGAGGGCATGGGGCCTGGGTCTGGTTTCCCCAGCGCCTTCAGCTCTTCCCGGTAGTACTCGAAGATCTCGGGTCCAGAGGGTATAAAGAAGTCGGCTTCTCTGGCGGCGCGTCTTGCCGCCGGCCTGCTGCTCCCTCCCATCAGAATCATGGGGCGAGGTTCGCTGAATGGCTTAGGTGTAATAGTGATCGTGCGACCCTCGAATGAAAATGTCTCGCCACTCCAGGCTTTTTTCAAGAATGGGCCGATGTCATCCATGTATTGTTTACGCACTTTCAGATCTTTGCCCGCCGCGCAAAATTCTTCTTGTCGATAGCCTCCGCTGAGTATGGGAATAACGCGACCGCGACTGATGTTGTCCAGCACTGTCAGGTCTTCTGCCAGTTGCACCGGGTCATGCAGGGGGGCAATTAGCGCTGAAATAAAAATGCGCATGGTGGTTGTGCGTGCGGCGACCGCGGACGCCAGTATAAGAGGCGACGGGCAATACCCATCATCGGAGCCATGATGTTCCGACAGATGCACACTGCCGATGCCGTTCTTATCTCCCCAGGCACACATTTCAATGGCCGCCTGATAGAGATCGGCTTGGGAAGCCGTTGCAAATTTGGGTAGGCGCATATCGAAGCGTAGCATGACATCAGCCATGGAATATCCTCATCGTCCGCATCTGTGTATCTAACATTTAGGGGCTACCGTCTGAGGCGCATATGCCCCCGGGAAATTTCTGCTGCTGTTAAAGTCCGCTGCTCGATTGTCAGATAAAGCGCCGATGTTCAGATGTCCAGCGCCGCCACCATCGTGACCCAGCGGTCGATATCGGAGTCATCGGCATTTAAAATCTGGAAGCCAGCGATCCATGGTTGCTGCGCATCATTGCTCGGCAGGCACCAGCGGACTTCGCCGGCTAGATACAATGTGTCGCCTGCGCCGGGCAGATCAACGCCAATTTGTAGAATCGCACCGACGGTGAGTTCCTCTGAAACGACGACCTGCAGTCCTCCGCGGGACACGTTCATTGTCTTGCAGGTGATCATTTGCCCTGATTCATCCTGACCCAACCGGGGTGACACTAGTTCGATAAACGCAGTGCTTTCTATTGGAAGCCGCAGATGCTTTCTTCTTTGCTCAGACATAATGATGCTCCACCGCTACCTTGGATCCAGATTTTTCCGCACTTCGGTGACTTCATCGCGGAAATTGGATTTCGTTTCAAGAATATCGACCAGTCCATCATCAATCAGCTTGAGCAACGCCAGTCTGTTTACCTGTCGCATTTTGACGCCCTGGCGATTCACGAAAATATAGTAATCATTCTCCAGATCGTAGACGGCCAGTCGCGCCATTAGCGGTGTATCGCCGTCGTGAAATCCCAGCCAGGCACCCATCGGCAGGTCAACCGTGCGCTCAACGGGTTCATCTGCCGTGTACAACTCTATGTCAGTCTCCCCATCCAGGGCATCGGGCAGGTCGTCTTGCTGTGGATCCAATGTCCCGGGCTGGCCTGCGAGGAACTCCTTTGTCATATCATCATCGGCGGAGGTGGGTGAGTCAGCAGGCGAGCTTTGCTCTTGGGAATGGTCTTGCTCGGTGCCGCTGTCTGCTCGCGTTTCAGTAGGCTTGTTGGCGCTCGAATCGTAGTGGTCTTCGCTTATTTTTATGCGGGCTGAGAGATAGCCTCCGAGTGCCTTGATCTCCTCGGCCTGTTCGATAAGGGAGCCGGGCTTGCTATCGATTTTCTTCAGCCACGCCAGGTCTTCCTCCGCGCCTGACTCGGTATTGGGGTCAGTTTCGGGTTCGGATTGAGGGTCAGGGGCGTGCTCCAATTCTTCTACAGTGTACGCACCATCAGAGCCCGTTTCGGCGGATACCTCGGGCGTTGAATGAGGGGCCGCTCTGGGTGTGTTCTGTGCTGCTCGCGCGGCTGTTGCAATCTGGGTCTCCTCCATTGCGCTGGCCAGTGCATTCAATATCTCCACCGAATCAATGCCTGCGGCGTGTGCGAGGCACAGACTGAAATTGGCGCCGCTATGCAGGGCTTTTACTTTGTCCTGCGTGATCAAGCGATTGAATTCCGTGTAACTCAACTGCAGGACCTTGATGCCCGCCAGGTTAGTAAATAGTAGCTGTTGCGACGGTTCTACTTTGAGCGCAAGTTGCATGCGCACTGTGCCGTCGTTACTGGTCTCAACGCTGAACCATTGCCCCTCCGGCCAGTTCTTCATGGCACCGGCAGAGCTTCGTGACTCGTCTGAGATGACGTGATCGCCCTCCACGATGATGGGTGGTATTTGCTGCAGTGCCAGCGGCTGCCTGCGTAGAATTCTCAGGTGAGCAAATTCGACCAGCCCCATTGCTTCGTTGACGGCCTCCGTATCGTGGTGGAGGCTCAGCAACCAGCGGCGCATTTCCTTTGGCAACTGGGTTACGACTTCAAAGATGTGCTGGCGACGCGCTTCATCTGCCTCCGCCATGTTCTGGAAGGAATCCAATAAGGTCTCGGTAGTGGCAGACATTTTTTCCCACTGCTCGGAGCCCGCTCCGAATTTCAGCAGCAGCAGTTGTGCGCTGGTGTACCAGGGGCCTTTAATAAACCCACCGATTTCGTCAGGCGTGAGATACTTTTCCAGCGCTGCGTTGATCATCTTCGCAGCCTCCTGCTTGGCGGCGGCTGATTTTATCTTTCCCGCCTCCGCGTCAACGACGCGCTGCACCATACGCTGGGCCCGCGCCTGGTCACGCTGAGCTGCTGCCGAAAATTCGGCGCATATCGCCACTAGATCAATGGAAGGGCTATCGAACCAACGCCGGGACTGTTCGACTGCCTTGGTCACCTGTTGCTCAAGAATCGCGCCTACTCTGTCCAGTCGTGCCTGCCAGCCGATAGCCCGTACCTGAATGCCATCTAATAATTGGTGTAGCGGGTGCGCGCCGGGCTGCAAAAAATCAGGGTCAGTGAGTGCGAGCGCTGCCGACAAAGGCTTCAGACGCCGGACCTGCGCAGCGACGCTACCTTCCAATGGTGATTGCTTTTCCCAGAGTTCCAGCGCCTTGCCCAGCCAGCGTAAAACAGCGATCTGCTCGCGTGACGGCGTTGCAGGGTCGCCAATGGCTTCGGTCTGTCCAACCAGAGCTACCCACGGCGAAAGACTGAAATTGTCAATTTTTTGCAGATAGTCAAGCAACTCGTCAAGCGGCATCGGATGCATGTTGCCGCCAACGCCTGCCGGTGCCCCATAGCGATCCAACACCAGCTCGCGCAGTGAACAGGGGAATGGAATGTGTTCGGCGCCTAGTTTCAGTTGACTAACTTTCCTATGACCATGGCAATGAGGAAACCCCAAAGCGCGACAAGAATCACGAGGCGCCATTTGGTGGGTTGCGGTTGCTCTTTGAACGTTATCGAACGTTTGGTAGTGTTGCAGGAGCCGCAGGCCAGACATTCTCCTAGTTGACCACTTTTCGATCCGCGGTAGCTGCAATCTTTGCAGAGGTAGGCCATGGGGATTATCGGCTGCTCTTTAGAATTTGGTCGACAATGCGTTCGAGTTGCTTAAGGTTATTGCATTCAGCACTAAAATGACAGGCGCTTTGGTAGCGCAGCATCTCGGAGTCGCCACTGCCCCAAGCCCGGCGTGACTCAGGGTTGAGCCAGATGACCTGTCGTGCCCGCTGGTAAATATGCTGCATAATTTCCAGTTTTGGATCCCCGTTATTATTGCGCGCATCGCCAAGGATGATCACGGTGGTATTGCTGTTGATATCGTCCAGCGCCAGTTTGGCAAAGTCCAGCAGGCTGTTGCCATAGTCGGTGGCCCCGCCGTATTTCCAATTAACCAGTTCGATAGCCTTTTCGACGGGATAATCATCGAAATATGCGCTAACCTCGCCTAAATGGCTAGAAAAGGCAAAACTTCGCACCTTTGGCAGGATATCCTGCAAACTGTACAGAAACAGCAGCAAGAATTTGGCATAGGCGGCCACGGAACCACTGACGTCGCACACAGCCAGTATTTGTGGCTTTTCCTTTCTGGTCTGCCGCCAATACGTGTTGAACATGACACCATCATGCGGGATGCCTTTGCGCAGCGTTTTCGGCATATCCAATCGTCCGCGCTTTAATAGCTTGCGCTTGCGTGAATGGCGCGTGGCCAGTTTCTTTGCCATTTTACGGATGAGTTCGTGCACTTTGTGCAGGTAGATGTGCTCGATGTTATTCAATCGGGTTTTGCTCAGTATCTCGTCCATGAACTGTCGAGTTTTACCTTCAGCACGCAACAGGTGCGCGCGCTCCACGTAGCCGCGCACCTGCTCCCGCAACGTATCGCGATAGCGCTGCAATACGGGCAGAGCGGGACTCGCCACCTGCTCCAGTGCAATCACCGTATTGCGAATTTGGTCCTCGCCCATGGCATCCAGAATCCGCCGCGTGAACTGGCCTTTTTGGGTGAACATTTTAATCTCTTGCAGCCCCACTTGCTCGGCCGCTTGGTTGATGGCCAACGTCAATTCGTTGCGCTCATTGCTGAGCAGACTCTGCATCAGCGGCGTTTCAAGGAGAGACCGCAGGTTGGGATTATCTTCGGCGGCCAGTTGCAGTGCTGCAATCTGGGTGGCGGCAAAGTCATGCGCCTGTTGGGCAGCATTTTCTGCGGGAGAAGTGTTGGCCTCCTCTGCGGTGGGGCCCTGTTCCTCGCTGGCTGAGAAGTCTGCGAGACTCTGCTGAAAATAGCGATCAAAGCAGAGCATGAAAATCGCTTCTTCCTCGGGGGTCTTCGCCAGTGTCATGGCCAGCCCGTCGCGCAACAAACCGCGATCTGCATATCCCAGTGTGGTCGCGACCTCGACGGCGTCGAGTGTCTCCGCAGGCGACACTCTCACCTCGTGCGAGCGCAGTATCTGAATGAAGTTGACCAGATTGGACTGCATGGTCACTGTGTCCTTTTGCTAGTTCGCCGCATCGGGCCTGTACTCGGCGTCTTGTGCTTAGGGGGCCTGGCTATTGTCGGTAGCACTGTCCTTTAGCAGGGTGCGCAGTTCCGCGTGGGTCGCTTCGATATCCTCCTCATATTTGAGCAATACATTGAGCGTGCTGCGCACCATTTCCTCTTCCAGATGCTGTGCATGTAACAGCAGCAGACTGCGTGCCCAATCGATGGTTTCAGAAATGGCCGGTGCTTTTTTCAGGTCCAGCTGGCGGAGTGAGTGCACAAAACCCACTAATTGTTGACGCAGTTGGTCGTCTACGTCTGGAACGCGGCTGAGGACGATGCGCTCTTCCAGTTCTACGGTGGGAAATGGGATGTACAGATGCAGGCAGCGCCGCTTGAGTGCATCAGAGATGTCACGCGTATTGTTGCTGGTGAGAAACACCATGGGTGTGCTGAGAGCCTTCACGGTACCGATTTCAGGTATGGAAATCTGATAATCAGAGAGTATTTCCAACAATAGTGATTCGAATTCGTAATCCGATTTATCCACTTCATCAATCAGCAATACTGCGCCTTTTTCTTGTTGCATAGCCTTCAGCAAAGGGCGCGGCTCAAGAAATTCTTCTGAGTAGAAAATATCCCCGAACTGATGCAATTTAGCGACGGAGTCTGCGAGGCTTTGCGCGCCTTGTAACAAATCGCCCAGTTTCTCCTTGAGTATCTGTGTGTACAGCAGTTGTTTACCATACTTCCATTCGTACAGCGCCTTGGCCTCATCCAGTCCCTCATAGCATTGCAGGCGGATCAGCGGAGTATCGAGCAGCTGTGCAAGGGTTTTGGCGAGCTCTGTTTTGCCGACGCCGGGAGGGCCCTCTACCAGAACTGGCTTGCGTAATTGGAAGGCGAGAAAAACGGCGGTTGCAATCTTGCGACTGCAAATATAACCGTAGGATTCGAATCCCTGTTCGATGGCTTCGACGGACGCGAGTTGTGGAAAATCTTGTATGTGCACCGGGACGCCTCAGATAATGAGGCGCTATTGTACGCGATTGCCACCATGGGGAACCATTGCTAGCCGCCGGTAGTGTTCATAAAACGTACAATATCCGGCGTTTCATCGAGATCAAAGTGGCGACGCTCCGGTTGGACTGCCATGCCATCAACAATGGCGTGCTTGAGTGTGTCTATGGAGTAGTGTGGTGCTCGCAGCACCGCGCGCAAGTCTACCGAGTGCTCATGACCCAGGCACAGCAACAGCTGTCCCTTAGCGGTGACCCTGACACGGTTGCACAGGTGGCAGAAACTGTTGCTGTGCGGCGAAATAAAACCGATGCGCGTCGGGCCGGTTCCGGTGTGAAAATAGCGTGCGGGTCCGGATTTGTCTTCTGGATTGCCCTGTGGATCTCCCCGTGCTTGCAGCGTGTATTTCGTCGCGATGATCGCGCGCAGATCATCGCTGCTGCAAAAGCTCAGCGCGCGATTGTGTTCGTCTATTAACCCCAGTGGCATTTCTTCAATAAAGGCGATATCGATATTGCGCTGCACTGCGAAGTCCACAAGGTCGAGTGCTTCATCCTCATTGCGCCCCCAGAGAATGACCGCATTCAGTCTGATGCGCTCAAAACGTGCTGCTATGGCGGCATCGATGCCGGCAATAACCTGATCGAGATTCCCGTATCGGGTGAGCTGTCGGAAGCGACGAGCTTGCAGGCTGTCCAGACTGATGTTGATGCTTGATACGCCCAGTTCCACAAAAGCGCGGGCGACTTCCTGTATTTCTTCCAGTGTAAGAACGTGCTGCTTGGGCGCAAAGGTCATTTCCTCGGCCATGCAGTAAACGCAACAAAAGTCGCAGCGATCTGTTACCGACAGACGAACATAGTCGATACGCCGTTGAAAGCGGTCGACCAATACCTTGGGAAACGTGTTGTTCTTCGCAGGCAGTGTAGCGTTTAGCGCGGATGCACTCCATAGCGGGGTTTACACAACCGGCGCGGTACGACACGATAGGCCAGTTTTTTTGAGGCGTGAGGCAGCACTTTGTCAGTAACTTCCAGATGGGCTCTGTGGCTGGGGCCGCTACTCGCCGCTGCGACAGCCATAGCCAGTATCGCATTTGGTCACGGCGCCGATTTGGCGACAGTAGGATTTGTCGCAGTGCTGTGCGTCATCTGGTGGGTGTTCGAGCCTGTTCCTATACCCGTTACCTCGCTACTGCCGCTGGCCATACTGCCGCTACTGGGTGTGCTGACGCCCAAGGAAGTCGGGCAGGCCTATGGTTCTCCGCTGATATTGCTGCTGCTGGGCGGTTTCCTGCTGTCCAAGGCTATGGAGCACTCCGGAGCACATCGTCGTATTGCGTTCGGTATGGTGACGCTGTTTGGTGCCAGCAGTGCGCGGCGGCTGGTGATGGGTTTCATGGTGGCTGCAGCCGTATTGAGTATGTGGATATCCAATGCCGCGACAACGCTGATGTTATTGCCGGTGGCTCTGGCGGTGCTGGACGGAGTCGACGACAAGGAAAAACTGGCTGTACCGCTGCTATTGGGTATTGCCTATGCGGCCAGTATCGGCGGCCTGGGTACACCCATCGGTACGCCCCCGAATCTGATCTTCATGCAGGTCTACGAGCAGACCACTGGCCAGGCCATCAGCTTTACGCAGTGGATGGGCTGGGCGCTGCCAGTGGTGGTGATTATGATCCCCGCGATGGCGCTGGTGCTGACCCGCAATCTGCACGGTGCGCTGAACTTGCAATTGCCTCGAATGGGTCCATGGCAGGCGCAGGAGCGGCGGGTGATGATGGTGTTTGGCTTTACCGCGCTGGCCTGGGTAACGCGCAGCGAACCGTTCGGCGGCTGGAGCACCTGGTTCGGTGTGCCCGCAGCCAACGATGCCTCCGTAGCGCTGTTGGCGGTGGTGGTGATGTTTTTGGTGCCCAATGGCGATGGCAAAGGCGAGGGTCTGCTGACGTGGGAGCGCGCAACCACCATTCCCTGGGGTGTTTTGTTGCTGTTCTCTGGCGGTATCTGTCTGGCTCAGGGATTTGTCAATTCAGGTCTGAGTGACGTCATGGGGCAGTGGCTGGTGGATTTGGTCCGTATCCACCCGTATGCGCTGATGGCACTGATCTGTCTTGGCGTGACCTTTATGACAGAAGCGACCTCCAACACGGCTACCACTGCACTGCTGATGCCCGTATTGGCAGCGGCAGCGGTGGCTGCTGGTATTGCGCCGGAAGTAATTATGGTACCCGCCGCGATGAGCGCCAGTTGTGCGTTTATGCTACCAGTGGCTACGGCGCCCAATACCGTCGTTTATAGCAGTGGGTTGATTAGCACCGCCCGCATGGCGAGGGAGGGTTTTTTGATCAACCTGATGGGTGCGGTTGTAATTAGCACGGTGTGTTATATCCTGCTCGTGTGAGCAGGATGCGCCCAACTGCAGCAGTAGGCTACGCTAAAGCAGCGCCATCATAGTTTCGGCTGAGCTCACATCGACACCGGGGCCCTCTTCCACGTGCAGATGGGTAACGGTACCGTTATCAACAATCATGGCGAACCGCTGGCTGCGGGTACCAAGGCCAAAACCGCTACCGTCCAGTTCCAGGCCCAGGGCCGCAGTGAACTCGCCATTGCCGTCTGCCAGCATCAGAAGTGCGTCGGCATTCTGGGCCTTGCCCCAGGCACCCATGACGAAAGCATCGTTGACCGACATGCAAACGATGGTGTCTGCACCGTGGGCTTTGATCTTGTCGGCATTCACCACATAGCCGGGCAGGTGAGTCATGCTGCAGCCTGGCGTAAACGCGCCGGGTACCGCAAACAACACGACTTTTTTGCCGTCAAAGACATCTTTAGTAGTGATATCGACAGGGCCTTTTTCTCCCATGGTCTTCAGTGTGCAGCCAGGAATTTTGTCGCCAATTTTGATCGTCATGTTACGCTCCTTCGAATGGTGCAATGTCAAAATGAAATGGAATCATAGCAGATGATCAGTGAAACGCACTGCCCGCTGTGTGGCGGTAGCGCGATATCGCCCTATTGCAGTGATCGCCTGCGGTCTTACCTGCAATGTGCTGTCTGTAAGTTGGTTTTTGTGCCACCTGAATGCTATCTGACTCGACAGGCAGAGCGGGCAGAGTACGATTTACATGAAAATGATATTAACGACCCTGGCTACCGGCGTTTCTTATCGCGTTTGATGCTGCCGCTTGTGGCGAGGCTTACGCCGGGTGCTCGCGGACTAGACTTCGGTTGTGGCCCGGAGCCGGCTTTGGCGCACATGTTGCGGGAGTCGGGATTTGAGGTCGCGCTTTACGACAGCTTCTTTGTGCCCGATGAGGCCGTGCTCGGCGCAAGCTATCATTTCATCTGTGCCACAGAAGTGGTTGAGCACCTGCATCATCCGGAACGTGAACTGCAGCGCTTGTGGTCGCTGCTGCAGCCCGGCGGATGGCTGGGGATCATGACTAAACTGCTACGGGATCCCGAGGCGTTTGCCAATTGGCACTATAAAAATGATCCGACGCACGTGTGTTTTTACAGTGAAGATACTTGGCATTGGTGGGCCGGGCAGCACGGTGCAGGCTTGGAGTTCATTGGGGCAGATGTGGTGTTGCTGCAACGTCAGGCGTGAGGGTCTATTCCGTTTCTGCAATCATGTTGATGTAGATCGATTCGCAATCGCGATAGAAATTTAGCTCATCATCGCCAAGGTAGGGGGCCACCATGGTCATGAGCTGCAACACACCCTGGTGAATGGTGATTTGTGGTGCGCGTCTGCCATGCAGTAACGCCTCGTAGCTGAACCAGAAGGTCAAGCTCAGCACCATGTTGTCCGCCAGCCCCAACAACTGTTGGTCTCGGGCATCAATGACTTCCTGCTCCAGCAGCGTCTGGCATATCGAATACAAAGCAGCGCGCTTCAATTGCATCAACCGCTTGAAGCCACGTTTTATGTCCGGATAGCGCTGCAGAATATTCTCAAGGTTGTGGTAGAGGAAGCGATATTGGTACATCTCCTCAAGTACGACATATAAGTAGTACCAATTCTTCTCTGCCCCGCCGCGATCAATGCTAAGCGGGCGCTCGATGGGGGCGGTCAACGTGTGGTTTATGGCCTGCTCGTACTGCTGGAACAGCTCGCTAATAATCTGATCCTTGCCTTTGAAATGGTAGTAGAGATTGCCCGGACTGATGTCCATTTCGTTGGCAATGTCGATCGTGGTGGTGCTCGCTTCGCTCTCCTCATTGAACAGCGCAAGGCTCGTATGAAGTATGCGATCCCGGGTTTTCATCGGTAAACGGGATCAGGCCTTGCGCTTGCTCGGGGTGGGGGCTTTTTTGAACGCTGTTGTTTTGGCAGTTGTTGCTGTCTTGCGCGCCGCTTTTGCAGGAGGGCTTTTCGGTTTGTTGGCAGAAGTGCGGGTGCCGGCGGCTCGCCGCGCCGGTGTTGCCACCAACTTGGCCTTCTTGGCTGCACTCTGCGCGGTCAGTGCTTTGCTGAGCTTGTCCACTTTCCGGGTCAGGTGATCCACTTTTTTGTGCAGCGCCGTCAGGTCTTCTATGCGTGCAGGCCGCTGGTTGTGAAAATTTTCACGGACACGGTTGATTCGCTCCTCTACTGAATGTCTCGCCGAGGCAGTAGTGTCTCTGGCCTCCTCCTCAAGTGCGGTGCCGGCTTTTACTAGATCGCGAAACAGCTTGGGGGGTTCCATGGCTTTTTCCAGCCTGCCCTGCGCTTCCTCGACGGCCTTGCCATAGGCGCCGACGCCGGCTAGCCAGATATTCTTGGCTATTTCACTTGCCTTGTCGGTGACTTTCGTCTTGTCATCACTCATACGGGTTGCCTTCGCAGTGTCGGATAGAAAAGTTGCGTCGCCCATTAAAACAGATTACCAGACAAAAAAAAGGGGCCGCAGAGCAGCCCCAAAAAAGTCCCTGACTCGCAGAGATATAACATCCTACATGGGATTCTGTTTAAGCAGCAGCCTTGAGGTGGGCAGAACTCTTCAATGCTTCAAAGCGCGCCTTGGCTTTCTTCAGTTGAGCTTCGAGCTTTTTGCGGTCAGTCAGGGTATTCAGCTCCAGCTTTGGGAGATCGATATCCTTAAGGGCGCCTTTGGCGTCTTTCTCAAGCTTCGTGCCACGCTTGACCAGCTCCTTGTACATCTTGTCGGCTTTCTTGCGACGCTGTTCCATCTGCTTTTGCAGGTTGGTCAGCTGCTCTTGCGCCTGGTCAAATGCCTTGCCATAAAAGCCGAGACTGGCGAGGAAAACATTGCGGCTGGTCGCCTGTGCGGTCGCAGCAAAATCGGGGTTAGATTTCTTGGGTGTGGCGCGCTTGGTGGTAACAGACTTACGCGTGGCGGCAGTCGGCTTGCGCTTGTCAGTGGGCTTACGAGTGGTTTTCGGTGCAGTCTTCTTTACTTCTGCCATAAGTGTTCTCCTAGTTGGTCGCAGGGCTTAGTGGGCAATCCCATAAGTTCACCGTCACATTAGCGATTAAAATTAGAATAAACATACTAGAAAAAAGTGATTTTTTCCTGGGGGTATCTACAGGTGTAGAGAAAGGGACGTGAAATGCCGATAGATTTATTTTTCCTGTTCCGCAGAGCTTCAATACGCACCTATTATTCTTTTTAGCGAGGGTCTTGGCCGCTATCGCTTTTTTCTGGAAGCAGACTGTTGCTCTACAATGGATTGAGCGTCCTATTCCAGATCGGGGTAGGCTTTTGTGAAAACGTTGATCCTGCTCTATCATCAAAGAGCGCTTTATTGGTAGTGCATCATTCTTTCTGTAATTTCATGGTGGCTTGAAGAGCTGAGCCACTCGGTTATCCTTTTGATTGTGAATTTGTCGATTTACAAAACAAGAGGAAAAACAAAATGGCTCAACCAAT
>Ga0208768_1000135_pt1 | contig 55576 bp, 55 predicted proteins | sample AntAceMetag02UK1_FD_184760 | JGI IMG/M metagenome (GOLD analysis project Ga0208768, IMG submission 184760) | Saline lake microbial communities from Ace Lake, Antarctica - Antarctic Ace Lake Metagenome 02UK1 (SPAdes) (version 2) | ecosystem: Environmental > Aquatic > Non-marine Saline and...
GTGCCCAGAGAATAATAAAGCGCAGGCGTTCGGATTAATCACAACCGAAGGATCGGCATGTAGTAGGTGCCGCCTATGTGTGTTCGGCAAGGCTGACATAGTATTCAGCGCGACTAAAAAATAGTTTAGGCAGAGGGACTGCCACCAAATGACGGGAGTACGAAATGAAAGTAAAAGATTTAATTCAGCAACTTAACGACCACTACAAACCGGAGGACGATATCTTCTTGATTTCTTGGGACAAGACCTTCGGAGCCGGTATGACAGAAGACGGCGTGCTAAGCGATGAGCAATGGGAAACCGCTGTTGCACTTATGGAGTTTAGAGAGCACAGAGATATGGAAAACGTAAACGGAGAGATGACAGAACTAATCCGTGAGAGAGTAAACGAAGCACTAGAGGACTGAGATGTTTCTTAGTAGCACGAGTTAGAAGGTTGACAACCGCCAGAAAAAATGTAATAATAGAACTTGTACGGCGAGGGTATGCGACCCCTAACGACTCGCTCCTTCGCCGTACAACCAAATGACATTACACTAAGACGGGAGCAAGACAATGGGTTTAGATCAGTACTTGAGAGTAAGTAAGAACTTCGGCTCGTATATCAACGACACCGAATCCGCTTCATACGACGCAATTATGGCGGCGGCAGGGCTGGATAAGATCGGTAATTCGAACAGCAAATATGTCACAGTAGAAGTAACCGCACTCTACTGGCGCAAGGCAAACGCGATCCACGGCTGGTTTGTCAACGAACTGGCAGGCGGCGAGGACGAGTGCCAAGTAATTCCGGTAACCCGTGAAAATATAACTACGTTGCGCGATCTTTGCGTAGACGCTATGAGTGTTCCAGCAGGTATGTCTCTTGATACTCATGCGCGTACGGTGCTTCCCCCATCCGATGGGTTCTTCTTCGGTGGGTCAGAAATTGACGATTACTATATTCAAGATCTGAAGGACACAATCGAAGGTATAGACCGTATCCTCGAAGAACTTCCAGAAACCGGCGAGGGCTGGGACTGGAGTTTGACATATCAAGCATCGTGGTGACACGGCTTGACAACGGGCAACCGATTCGGTAGCCTCTAATCTTGTTGGTAGAGAACCCCCCTTCTCCCAACAACGAGTCCCGTCAGAGTTCTCCCCCGTCCTCTGGCGGGACTCACCTTTCTTAGTAGCACGAAAAAACAAACGACAAAACGACAAAAACTAGAAACCAGGAGTAGACAATGCCAATCTTTATCGAAGTTGAAGACACGGACGGCACGATCTTCGAGTGGGTAACAGACAGCGAAACTTTAGACAAATTGCGCGGCCATCTTGGAAAACCGCAAAATGTCTACTCTTTAGTAGCAAGTGATCTCGCGGCTTGACCGCGTGAAAGTAAACCTCTATAATAGGTAAACACCTACAAGAGATGGAGAACAAAATGCCAAACTGGGTTCATAACAGCCTAAACATTACCGGAGACAAAGAGCAGATCACGCGCCTAGTCGCGCAGGTATCTGCCCCCTACACCACAAAAGGTTCTGAGTGGGCAGACGGCAAGATGATTGCGGTAGATGCCGTAGTCACAGATCAAGATTTCTCATTCTGGAATATCTCACGGCCTGAAGGCGAGGACTTGGGTAAGTACAACGAGTCTATGGAAGGTCGCGCAGGCGCACATCCGTTCTGGTACGGCTGGAACAACACCCACTGGAATACTAAGTGGGAAGCCTGTGATGCTACAAGTGAAGTAACTCACGGAGAGAAGGAGAGTCAGGCTTCCTACCACTTCCAAACGGCGTGGAGTCCACCAACTATCGTACTTGCTAAGTTGGCAGAGCAATACCCAACGCTAAACATGACACTCTTCTGGGAAGAAGAGCAGGGTTTCGGTGAGGACTTAGAGATTACGGGCGGGGAGATTGTCGTCAATGATTCGTGGGATATCCCAGAGACACATGAGGACACAATGAAACGGCGCGACTACTGCTATTGCGAAGATGCAGAAGATCAAGATGATATTCCGTTTGATGATTGCCCGACTAAGTTTGATCCGAATATGATAATTGACAAAAACGAAATAGAAATGGAGGCACTAATATGAGTAACGTGACATCACTTACTTACTTCGCAACTGACGGGAACTACGGGAATGCAGGAGGTCTCACCGTTGTAGATACGTCTGCATGGACAGACCTTGACTTCGAGTTGCTAGATGGCGTGACAGATGAGTTGCGCCCTACTGCCGGTCGAACGATCTCCGATTGGATTGAGGGTGGTCGAACAGATGACTACAATACTTACTTCCAGAAATTGGGAATAGATATTCCTTAGTAGCACGATTTATATGATCGTCCCTGCCGTGAGGTGGGGACTTTCGTATTTAGTAGCAAAGTTGCGTATCTACTTAGTAGCAACACGCAAACTTCGATATAGATTTGACAAGTACTCGAATAACCTGTAAGTTTGCTCTTGTAAGGAAAACACCTACTAAACGACAGAAGGAAATAAAATGGACGTTACTAAGTCAGTTCAGGGGATCGCCGTTTATGGCGAGTTTGTACGCCCCGGCACCACCACGCAGGTTATTGTTACTCCTGACGGACGCAACACAGCAGGCGACAAGGTTCAGATGCACATTGTGCGCCGAACAATCAGCCTATCTACACCACGCAAGCAATGGCGTTTCAGCACACTATCTACCACTGACCCAATTACAACCTACGCAGGGTCAAACGTAGACGCTCTAAAAGAGATCTACTGCGACAATCGCATGAGGTACGCCTCGTCATTGTTCGAGCAACTGGCACGCGGAGATTGGTTCTTAGTAGCAGATCCAATTCTGGTTGAGGTCTCCAAAATGGATATGGATCATATCTCCATAAACAAGACACCTACCAAATTGCTTTATCGCATCACGCAATCCCGTCTAATGATTCCGGGATATCCAACTGACGTTGTAAATGAAGAAATAACCACAACACCTACACTTGCCACTATTTAGTAGCAACGAGCCGAAGGATAAAAAAATGTTATCAGAAAAGTTTGCAAATATCGGATCAGTCTCAGAGCCAACAAAGTTCTGGAGCATGGTTGTCGAAGTCGCTGCACAAATGGACGTACCAGAGTCTGCTATGAAATTGTCATCAGAGGTATTGCCACAGGGTCGGTACGTCGAACGTGCTGCAAATGGGACACGCAAGCCAAAGACTCCAAAGGCACTTCCCACCGTTGAGTCATTAGATGCAGATACCGAATATCTGCGACCTAATGGAATGATCTATCACACCCGCGAATGGGGAGAGCATGGAGATGTCGCTGCCCTACGCAAGGCGCGTGAAGTTACGGCGCAAGCCTTCACAGAAAGTTCCGGCTCTCCAATGTTCTCGCTGCTCTACGGCGCACCCGGCTGCGGAAAGACTGCACTAGTTGAGGCTGCTTTCGGTGATAATATCTACACGATCTTGGGGACTGGCGATACCGAAGTGGCAGACATGATCGGTGGATATATTCAGACACCTAGTGGTGGCTTCGAGTGGTTGGACGGCGATCTCTTAAAGGCTGCCGAAACTGGTGGAGTCTACTTCATAGATGAGGTCGGACTCATTGATCCGAAGGTTCTCTCCATTGTGTACGGACTCATGGACGGACGGCGCGAGATCACTGTCACCGCAAACCCAGAGCGAGGCACAGTCAAGGCTCACCCAGAGTTCTATGTAATCGCTGCTACTAACCCAAACGCACCCGGCGTTCGGTTGTCAGAGGCTTTGCTGTCGCGGTTCACTATTCAGGCAGAGATGACAACAGATTGGAGTCTGTCACGCAAACTAGGCGTAAGCACCACTATGGTGACGGCTGCACAGAATCTAGCCAAGAAGCAAGCGAGCCACGAAGTTTCATGGTCTCCACAAATGCGCGAACTACTGGCCTTCCGCGATATATCCGTATCGTTCGGAGTCCCGTTCGCCATATCAAACCTACTCGCTGCTGCACCCGAAATTGACCGCCCAGTCGTCGCTGACGTACTGACGCGAGCGTTCGGTAGTGAGTGCAAGCCTGCCAAGATCTAATCCTTCGATCTGGCAGATCGGGGGAGTCGGTGTAGGTGCTGACTCCCCCACCCTTCCATTCTTAGTAGCATGGTGATACGCTTTCCATAAGTAATCGGACACTAAACAAAGGACACAAAATGGGACACTACAAAATTGACGGAACACGCGCAGAGATGACAGACCCTAAGTGGTTGAGAGTTGGCAGTCAGGTTGGCGCACTCGCAAATGAGTGGTCAGATCGGTCAGACATTATTGCCTACGTTGGATCTGGTGCTGGTGGAGAAGCCCCTGCATGTTTCATACCTGCAAGCGCAGAGGTTGAGGTGAACGTAGACGTTGCTTTCGGTTATGGCGTAGAGCCTGCCGACATTGACTTGACTACGCGGTCAGGACGCTACGAGTTTCCACGCGCTGTCGGTGCGATCTTGCACGAAGCCTTTCATGCAAAGTTCTCAAAGTGGGATCTACTAGAGGCACGAAAAGATCTAAAGAAAGATGAGTTTGAGGCTTTGATGCTGCTAGAGGAAAGTCGGATCGAAGCACACGGTATTCGGTCGAATCCAAAAGCAAAGCCTTTCCTTGAGACTTGCGCTATGGAAATTGTTATCGCAGACGCTGGCGAACAGTTTGCAGAGATGAGTAGCACAGAGAAGGCTGCCCTACTGGTCGCATTAGTTTGGGCGCGTGTTGATCTTGGGATTCTAAAGTTTCGAGATGTCGCAAAAGTTACGGACTTGATTGACGAATACTTAGGGCTAGATGTGATTGCAGAGTTGCGCGATCTTGCTACTAAGGCACAGAGGCATGGCTATCATTATGACGCTACCGATATGTACCCGATTGCGATTGAGTGGGCAAAGATTGTGCGCGAGGTAGCAGAGGAAAAAGGCGAAGGTTCCCCGGACTCTGGCGAAGGCAAAGGCGAAGGCGAAGGCGAAGGCGAAGGCGAAGGCGAAGGCAACGAGTTTATGGAAGATCTTATGGACGCATTAAACGAGGCTGCCGACAACGTATCCGTTAGTAACAGTGACTCACTTGGCGACGCGGAGACAATGGAAAAGTATGAAGAAGTTGTCAAAGAAAAGTCAGACAAATCCAAAGAGAGAAAAGATGCCAAAGAAATGGCGAGCAAAATCTTTGGATCTGGTACGGCAGAAGTTGTTGGAGCCGGAACATTCTCTACGTTGAAAGAGACCCGAAATCCACGGTCAGATGAACGGATCGCTGCAACAATTATTGCTACTAAGTTGGAGAAGGCAAAGTACCGCGACCGTGATGTGACCAAGGTGTCAAGCATTACTCCACCCGGACGGCTTCGCGCACGAACAGCGGTTCAAGGTGCTGCCATGAAATCGCGCGGAGTGATGACACAACCAGAGGCATGGCGCAAGAAGGTTCGCAAACAAACGGACGAACCCACATTGACTATCGGAGTCATGGTGGATATCTCCGGCTCAATGGGCGACGCTATGGAGCCAATGGCAACTACGGCATATGTCTTGAGCGAGGCTGCCGTCCGTGTTCAGGGCAAGGCTGCAATGGTCTACTACGGCAACACGGTATTCCCCACACTTCGACCCGGCGAGCGCATGGATCAGGTCAAGGTCTATACCGCTTCCGACGCAACCGAAAAGTTTAATGACGCTTTCCTTGCTCTTGACGGTTCGATCAACCTGCTAAACGGCGAGGGTGCAAGACTGCTGGTAGTTGTTAGTGACGGTCACTATGTCAGGGACGAGGCGGTCGCTGCCCAACGCTGGGTCAAGCGGTGCGCTGAACAGGGCGTGGCGGTTGTATGGCTACCGTTTGACGAAGGTTCAACGGCTAGGGCATTGGCTGGTGACAACGCGGTCGTACTATCCGGCAGGTTTAGCCCAACGGCTGCTGCCGACAAGATCGGTGCTGCATGTGAAAAAGCGATCTCAAGCGCAACGGCGCGCAAGATGTAGCGCGTGCTACTAAGAAGGTTGTCCCCTTCGTGTCCGGCACGCGCACAAAGTCACCCCCCATGTTTAGGCGTGGGGGGTTTGACTTGTCTGACGTTAGTAGCACGACACGGCGCGCGATCAAGTTTCGATAACGGCTTGCATGTTGGACTCTACTTTGCTAAACTGAACACATCACGGACAGCCCGTGGTGATGAGCAAGGAGTCCACATGGCTATACGCAAAACGAACAAGGGAACCGTATCGGTATCCCATAAGGGCGCGCTGGTTGCAACCGGCGAGGTAGCCGAAGCAGTAGCAGTAATCAGCAACATGCGTGCTACTAAGAAGCAATGCACGAACAAAGAAAAGACCGCCAAGGATCTAGTGGAGCAGGCTGCTGGGAACCGCGCTCGAATTATCCTCAATGAGGACGGGGACGTAATTTGCGAGATCATCAAAGTTGTTGCCGAAACAACTAAACTTGATGACTTCATCATCGAACTAGAACGGCTGTACCCAAAAGAGTGGGCGGTACTCATGGACTCCGACCCCAGGGCGATCGAACTGACCAAGGTCGCTGCTACTAAAGAGGGAGTGAGTTACAGAGTTATGCCGAAGTAATCGGAGCGTGAGGGGATCCCCAATCGGGATCCTCTCACAATCGGTTAGTAGCACGACACGGCGCGCAGGGGGCAGGCTTGCATTGTCGGTCAGAACTGATAAACTGGACACACCACCTACGAAAGGACACCAGATGACAACAATCTTGAATCCACAAAGCAGTCGGATACGGTTATTCGTTTCCATGCAAGCACTGGACATGTATCTAAAGAGCAACGGGGCGATGGAACTCACTCGCAACGGATCACGAAACGCGGTTGCGATTATCGAGGAAGCAACCGGCAAGACATACAAGCGGTCAATGAAAGGCAAGCGCGAAGCACTAACGGACGTTAAGGACTTGCTGGGCGAGGGGATATCATCATGAGTCGCAGGTACGAAACAACAAAGACCGACCTAGACAACTATCGGTTAATCACGGACAAAGTGCGCGAGGATCTGCGCGAGGAGTTTGGTTTAGTTGCTACTAAGTATGACGGCGTAGAGGTGCTAACAATTAGAGGAGACCTAGGCGTATGCACAGAGTGCCTACGGAAAGACCGCGCAGAATCTGAAACAGACGTCTCCACAGTCGTCTACAACTTGATTGTGCCGGTGCAAGAGGATCACGGCGTGGACTGGACAGAAGGCGAGACAGTCTGTGATGAGTGCGGTGAGATTAGTTGGTGTTCAACAATGGACGAACTTGATGAGTCCAACCGTCAAGATGCAGGCGAGGCGCGCTACGAACAGATGAAAGATGAGGGGTGGTGAACACGGTGACTCTCACGGAGAAGGGAGAAAACGTGCTACTAAGAGTATGGGCAACCGTCAAGCTGACGGGCGCGATAGGTGGGATCCTTGCGATCATGTTGGTTGCAGGCGCGATAGAAGTGGGTGGTTGAAATGAACGGATATGCAGTTGCTACTAAGAGAGTGAACTTCGAGATCGAGAACGGATCCGAAGTCTGGGAGATCATGATGCAGGTCATGAGTGACGGAATGACGTTTGTATTCGCAGAAACAGAATATGAATCGCCATTCGGAGTACAGCGCGACATTCACGACGGACTGGACTTCGATACCGCGCCGACAGTTGCAGACATTCTGATGCGGATAGACGCGGAGCGCGAGAATCTATGGGATCAAGAGCAAGAGAAATCCCAAGCACCTGATTAGTAGCACGACAGGGGAAGGAGAAATCCTTCCCCGTTGCGCCGGTCGCTCAGAAAAAATGTTTTTTCTGGACAGACCTTTCTTTTTTTTTGCTTAGGCTTGCACTTAGTGTCGAGTTCGCGTATTCTCTTAGTAGCACAAACAATCACCTACAACGAAGGAGAGACATCATGGCACTAAGTTACGCGGGCATTAAGGGCAAGATCTCCGAGCGCGAAATCTTTACCGGCAACAGCATGACTGCCGAGTACGTCCAGAATGAATACGCCTCATTAGGGCGACTCCCAACCCATGACGCAAGCGTCCTACGCGCCGACATTCAACGCGCAAAAGACAATGCTGACAGCGTTTATGTAATCTATTCGTATGCCACGCCGATTGCATGGGCATACGGTGACACGGTGCGCGTACCAGAGGTTAAGTACAGCGTTACCACGTCGAAGCAACAGAGTCTAGTGCGCGGATACCTAAGGTAGACTTGCATCATGGCTAATCGTGCTACTAAGAAGGACAGGGGGCGCACCTTGTACGGGGTAGGTGCGCCCGGAAACTTCGCGCTCAATACTCACGCGCCACGCTTTGCCGACAGGCGCACGAAACGAAACAGATCACGCGCCGAAATCGAGCGCAAAGCAGTTAATGAGTCTAAGTCTAGTTAGTAGCAGGCAGTCTTGCACTTGTCAGAGAGTACTGATACGCTGGATACATACCGCAAAGCGCGGTCAAGATAGGGGACATCAGATGAGCATCACTCAAGCACAGAACACGGCGATTGTTTCCGCTGGTTTCACGGTAACTAATTTCAAGAGTCCTGCCATAATGTGCGCGACTCAGCCACTGGAAACATTTAGCGCACCTGACTGGCACTCACTCGCTCTTTACGCGATAAAGTTTCAACTGTGCGAGTGCGAGAACCACCAACCAATTACATTGTGCTACTAAGAAAGAGGGACATCATGAGCATAAAATTTTCTGAGACAGAATATGCAGTTTGCCTAGATTGCGTCATGTCTGCTGCTGGATACGACGCGCACGAATTAGGCTGTGAGCCAGAGCATGAGCCACTGTCAAAGTTTGCAGGCGATACGACCACCACAATTATTCCGACAAACACGGATCTGGGTTTCTCGAATAAGGGCTGCCAAGGTTGCGAGGACAAACTAGCAGGCAATCGCTACGCGATAACGCTGCTAGATATTTAATCATGCTACTAAGAGAAGGGGAAACGAAATGACTTGCCTACAAGACCACACGGACAAATGTAAGGGAACAGTGGAATACCGCGAATCTCTGTCAGGTACGGGTGTAGAGATTGCAAGATGCGAGAATCACTGGGGCGAAGCACTAGAGCGCGACGAGCAGATCAGACTACGTTATCCACGCAACGCGCCAAGTGACTTTGATCCTTCGTACGCTGGTGAGTCATGGGAGTGAACGAAATTATTAAGTAGCAGGAGAAAGTTGCGACCAGAAAAAATGTTTTTTCTGAAGTGCCAAGTTATTCGCCAGACTTGCATAATCACTAAAGTTAATGTATTCTCTTAGTAGCACAAAATGATCAGCGAAATACGCGGATCGAAAGGGGCGGGGAGATATGCCAAAGCAAGGGACAGTCACAGTAGTTTCAGTCCGACCATTCTGTGACTTTGGGTGCGGATCAGAAGCAAAGATTGACGGGCGCACGACTATGGGTGCGTGGGCGAACATGTGCCTAGATCATTGGATCTCATACGGCTGCGGGAAATTGGGCGTGGGGCACGGTCAAAAGTTAGCACTTGCCCCTAAGAATGAAGGGGGCGAGTGATATGGCATTCGACATGAGTCTGGACTACGCCAATGGGACATGTTTACAGGGGCGCATAGACATAACTAGAGCGCGTATCGAAGAGGTGTTTGGCGCACCTCTGTACGACAGCACCGACAATGACGAAAAAGTCATGACAGAGTGGGGCATCATGTTTGATGATGGAACATGCGCGACTATCTATGACTGGAAACGCTACGAAATGGGCGCGGTTGGATTCCATGAAGTTTATGACTGGCACATAGGTGGAACTAGCCATGATGCTATGGATAAGGTTACAGCGGTGCTACTAAAGAGAGGGGGTGAGCGAGATGACTGGAGTTACATTAACAATTCATGATCAGGCTAAGGGGATTGCTCCGACACAAACTTTCACGTTTGAGTGCCATAGTCCCAAAAGACTGGCAGAGATTGTTCAGGGCACGTTCGACAACATGCCAGAGAGTGCGCGGATTACGCAGATTTATGTGGACTAATTAGATCTACTTAGTAGCACGACAAACACGCGGAACCTAATTTAGGTTTAGGCTTGCACATGTCAGTCACTTAGTGTATTGTTCTACTTATACGGAAAGCCCGTACAAAAGTGAAGGGGTCAAGATGACTATCAAAAAGACAAACAAGGGCACGGTTAGCGTTTCGCACCGTGGCGCAGTAGTGGCAGACAGCGCACTTATCGCTGCTATCGCTCAAGTGAGTAACATGCGTGCTACTAAGAGAGAGTGCACTAAGGCTGAGGACGCTGCCAAGGTTGCAATCAAAGTTGCCACGGGAGATCGTGCGCGCCTTATCCTCAATGTCGAGGGAGACATCATCTGTGAAGTCAAAGAAGTTGCAACAACTAGCGTGAGCGTAGATGGGTTTCTCGAAGCACTAGAGGGACTCTACCCCGACATCTGGGCAACGCTCATGGACAGAGATCCCAAAGCAGTTGAGACCGCTAAGACCGCTGCTACCAAGCATGACACCTACCTTAAGGTGTTGCCTAAGTAATTAGGACTCGGAGAGGGGGACACGCGCCCCCTCTCCACACCATAACAGTGTGCTACTAAGAGAGAGACATCATGACAACAGACAAAGCAAAGACGATTACAGGGGTAGTCCTATCCTTGGCCATAGTTGGGACGCTGATAGGCATGGTTATGTCCATGCAAAGTCACGGACTACTTTGGTAGCACGCGAAAAATAGAGGGGAGTCGCGGAGATTCGTGGCTCCCGTTTAGTTTCGAGGAACCAGAAAAAATGTTTTTTCTGACATCCCCGCCGCGCGGTCAGACTTGACAGATAATTATTTTCATGATGTAATTTATCTATCACTCCAAGGGGGGTGATCAATGAAAGGACACAGCATGAGGGCATTGACAGTGAACGCAGAGACATTAGAAACAACTCTGATTGACCTGCCACGCGAGGGCGGGCTGGCACAATTACAGCGCGAGGTCGGCGGATATATCGAAGCGGTACGGTTAGAAGAGTTTGATTTCTATCTCAATGAAGAGGGCAAGATGATTGGCCTACCTCTCAATGAAGTGGGCACGCTGCTTTGGGAGAGCGTATATGGTCAGACCGACGTGATCATGGGTAATATCGTTGTCGTAGGTAAGCCTGATGATGAGGGCTACGAAACAGAGTTAAGTTTAGAGAGCGCGCAAGAGATTCAGAATATCGCCATTACGTTGCAAGTCACGCGGTTTGGTAATGCGCTTATGGCGCGCGGTAACTAATCCTAGTCAAGGGGAGAGAGTGCATGTCTGACATTCTCTCCCCCTACACTTTAGTAGCACGATTTATATGCTACTAAGAAAGACACGCAAAGATTGCTCTCAGTTTGCATATGTCAGTGCATTGTGATATTGTTACACCACAAGCACAAACGAGCGAGAGGGGCACAAAATGAGGTTCATGCCAGATAGCGCGATACTCGGAACCATAGGCCACGCAAAGCGTCGCTCAGCAAAGAGTAAGGCTCGCGCACGTCGCGCATCACGCAACCAACGCCCATTGACAGGCGTGGACATCATTGGCGGTATCGCCCTCATGTTCGGATTCATATTGTTCGTAGCACTATTCGTTTAATCGTGCTACTAAGAGAAGGGGAGATCATGACAACACAGACACAGACACTTTGCAAGGATTGCAATATGTATCCTGCGATTCAGATTCAGCCGGAATACACAGAGCGTTGCCGGCACTGCCACAATAAATTGTGGAAGAAATAATCATGCTACTAAGAGGGAGCACGATTGCGTTTAAGTGCGTAGAGTGTTTGCGGACGTGGACAGTATTTGATGACGCTCAAGAATGGGCGTATGGTCACGATTGCGAAGGGGGGTGATCGTGGAGATAGCCCAAGCGGTACTTGCGGGGATTCTAATGGGATTCGGCGCGGGGATCATATTCATTCGACGATGCTACTAAGAGAGAGAGACAGGCAAAATGTGTGTTTGACTTGCAATTGTCAGATGACTAATGTAGACTAAAGACATGCCAACACGGGCACAGAGATAGGGGACATCATGGCACCGGCTCAAGATTACGTGGAGACCTGCGGATACTGCACCAATGAGTATCTTTACTCAAACCTACGCACCAATAATGAGGGGGACGCAATTTGCCCCCCCTGTCGGAAAGAGGGGGAGTGAGCGAGATGATTTATGTTCCCATTATTCATGCTACTAAGAGAGAGAGTGACAAAGAGATGACAACACCATTGATATTTATCACAGATCCTGGACATGGTTGGTTAGAGGTAGACTTAGCAGAATTCCCAGAAGCATTTGATTGTGGGACAGGATACGGATACATAGACGAAGCGCGCGGAAAGATATACCTCGAAGAGGATACAGAGCTTTGGGCATTCTTGAAGACTCACCCAGAGATTAACGACCGCATTACAGAGAAGGTGTGGGCAGACAGAGACGCACCATTGCGAAACCTGCCAAGGAACGAGGCCAGACTTGTGAGGGCGTAGGTATTAGTAGCGAGGGGGCGTGGCGAGAGTCGCGCCCCTAAGTTGCCGCCAGCTTAGAAAAAATGTTTTTTCTGAGAGCCACGATACGCGGTCAGATTTGCAATTAAATATATTGTAAAGTAAAGTAAGGTAAAGTTAAATAGACAGCCACGCAGGTGCTCGCCACCTACGCTACTAAGAGATAGAGGGAATACTAATAATAATGAAAACTAAACGAAAGTCTTATCTACCAGTAGAGGTAGCAGACGCCTTTAATAAGATCTCAGGTGAACCACAATCTTTGCGAGACTCCTACATGCTACGTCTAGTAATGAATGGATGGACGCATAACTCTGTTGCAGTCGCTGCTGGAGATCTCTCACGTGAGCGAGTACGTCAGTGCGTGCATCCAAGTGTTTCTGACACTAATCCTTATTGGGACTATGTAACTACTCATGGCATTGACTCTCTCCCAGTCCCAGACTTACCAGATCGCATTGAAAAGCCTAGGGCTGCCCCAAGACCTATGCCTAGTGACGAAACTCTGGCACGACTAAGAGAACTAAAGCCACTCGCTGCGGAGGTACGATTTAATCACAGCCACAACAGAGCAGAGGCTGAAGAGTATGTCGGGTTAATTTGGCACGCGCATACCGTAGAAGGCGTAAGTGTGTACCGTTTAGGAAAGTTGCTAGACGTGCTGCCTTGCGGTATCGAGAGTCGTCTAGTGCGTTATGGGTACAAGAAAACCAATGGTGGATCTGAAGCCTTTAGTCCGATTAAGTATCGGAAAGTCTAAGATCATATTGTGTAGTGAAGTGGAGTGCTACTAAGTAGTAGCACGACACTCACGCCCTCGTAGTTCAACGGACAGAATAACCGGCTTCTACCCGGTAGGTTGGGGGTTCGATTCCCTCCGAGGGCACACTTGACAAACAAAGTAATGTCATATATTATTGTACTAACAACACAACAACTAAGGAGTGAGTCACATGATTTAAGTAAAGGAGTGAGGGTGGGGATACTCCAAAACCGCCAGCCAAAGGGACATAATCCCCTAGGCACAGAACACAGATAGGGGACAATAAGTTCACGGTAGTGGGAGGTGCAGAAGAACCCTCCCTCTACTGCTTGCTACTAACTACAAGAAGGGGTAAGACAATGAGACTTCAAATGAACAGCGCAGAAGAGTTAGGACTCATGCTCAGTCAAGATGAGGTAAGCGTACTTGCTACGGCATTAGGTGGGCTGCTAAGCACACTAAACCATGAGATCGAAGAGATCGGAGATACCGCAAAGGAAGATCAAAGTAATCTTATGATGATGCTCTCCATGAAAATGGATACGGAGATAATGTTTCTCAGTCTTTGGACGGCTCTAGGATTGGGCGAGGAAAAACTTGCCATGCTACTAAAGACAACACAGATAGGTGAGGGGGAGAGTGAGTGAAATGAGAAAGTTTAATAAAGAAAATTATGGTGAAGACTTCTACGGTGTAATAACCCACTGTGAGGTGAGGGTTAATTGGATCAACTGCCCTCTCCATAACAAAACAGGTTGCAAGGGAACGGTTTGTGCGATTTGTAGAGTAACCGACTTCGATTGTGAAGGTGAGTGAAATGGTAGATCGCATAGAAAGTACGAAAACGGTCATGTTTGTAGGTGACTACTTTGCGCTGACAACTACGGTCATACTAGATGAGGGGCTACGTTACGAGGACGAAGAGGACGAGGACTTTGCCATAAGGATTGCCACCGTATTCCTATCAGAGCATTACGGGTTTGATGACATAGATGAAAAGTCCAATCAGATAGGTATCGTGGACGAGGACATGCCATAGATGCGGTACACTTTGACTTCTAAGTAGTAGCATGTAATCCCCTTTCCGTGCTCCTTAGATGTGGGAACCCCTTACCCACGAAGGCTGGCCTCTGGATACTTCCCAGAGGTCAGCCGTCTTTATTGTGGATGTGGAGCTGAGAAAAAACGTTTTTTCTATGATACAGATTGGATGTACGCTATTCACATGTCTAACATCGAGATCGTTCAGAGTTCCTTTCACAGTAATGGTCACGCTGCCCCCTTCTACGCGGCAATAGTCGATGACCCAGACACAGGAGAAACAAAGATCGTCATTATGTTCGATGAGCCTGAATACACAGCCGTACTATCGTTGGATGCGCTACTTAATGACGAGGACATTTCTCATGACAAGCATAATTCGAGAGGAGATATCTACGATTCTAAGTTGAGAGATGTTTTGTGGTATCCGGAGTCCGGGTCATAGGGTGACAACCATTATTGGAGTTCAAGGATCTTCATGGGCTGTTATGGGCGCTGACTCACAGGTGAGTGAGGAGTCAAAAAAATTTCGATTGCCATCATCGTTTAGTAAGTTGATTTCTAATGGTGAGTTTCTCATAGGGACAGCAGGAGATGTTCGCGCCGTCAATATTCTTACCCATACATTCGTGCCACCGATTGTAGGGAAGATCCCAGATGAGGGGCTGGATAAGTTTATGGTATCCCGTTTTGTTCCTGCTCTCAAAGTTTGCTTTGATAATAATTTCTATGGCAAAGACAACGAGCATGACTCAGTATTTATTGTTGCAGTTCGCGGGGTGTTATATGAAGTAGGGGGAGGCTATGAATGTATTCGAGATGATACGGGGTTATATTCGGTAGGTAGTGGATCCTCATACGCATTAGGCGCGTTGCATGTCTTAAACAAGAAGCCCAGGACATTAAGCGGTGCTAAGGTTATGATCAAAGAGGCATTGCAAGCGGCAAGCAGATACGATACAGGTACATCGGATCCAGTTACTATTATCGTACAAAGATATTAGTAGCAGTCTCGGTTACTTGCCGTTGCGTTTGGTTGGCCTGAGGCAAACAATCTCCAAGAATATGCTCAGGATCGCTGCGCCTAGCGCAAAGGCTCCCAAACCTATTCCTACGGTTATTGCGTAGTCCCATGTCATGTGACCTATCATGACAGGAGTATATGACACTTTAAGCGTGGTGCGCTAGGTATTATCGTTTGGATAGTGTAGGATAGTGCTAACACAACGACAACACATAGGGGACACCATGAAAGATGTACGATTGACACTCAGAGGCAAGATTGTATTGGCTATGGCATTGCTAGGGCTAGTGAGTGCTGCTATCTACGCCGTTACACCAGAGGAATGCAGGTCGGGCGAGAGTCGTCAAAGTGCCTACTGTGCGGAATATCTACGCTAGGATGAGATCATGATGAAGCGTATAGTTTGGGCTGCCGTAGTTTCGGCATTGCTCGCCGTTGTATCTGTCGTCCTTGCGGTGCTAGGACATGAGTCAGAGTCTATTGCATTTGGTATGGCTGCCGTAGTGTCTGCAATTCTCTCCAATAGGGAACGCGTATAACGCTTATACTAATCTCATGACTGATGCCCCGACACCTAATGAAAGCCCTAAGCCTGCCCCTACGCCCTTAAATGTAGTGCCAGCTAGTAAGAGTGATGGTGAGAGTGTTGTCGCTCCTAAGCCCGTTCCTGCCCCGCCTAAGCCCGTTGCGGTAGTGTCCTCGATTGGATCCGTGGATGTTGTAGTGGGATCACTTGTATATCAAGCACGCGCCCTTCGAAGTATTAGCGTGGCAGTCGTGCAAGATAGATTGACAGAGTTAGGCTACGGGGATGCGCGTGGAGATCTCCGTGGATGGCTATCTGATGGGACAGTAAAGGCTCTGTCAGCGTTTCAGAGTGCATCAGGACTGTTGGTAACAGGTATAGCCGATATGGACACCGTTAAGGCTCTGCTCAAAGATACAGGGGCAACCGTAACCGATTAGTATTAGTAGCACTATAAGTGAAAGCCCCCCATGTTTGAGATGAGGGGCTTTCCTAGTTGCTGATTTATTCGACCAGATCCGCGTAGCAGATGAAGCACACTAGGTGCTTGCCAAAGTATCGGCTACTTGCTGACCCACATAGGGTGCATGTCTCGGTCTCGGTCTCGGTCTTGATCTCGGTTGTCATGTCTTGCCCCTTGTCTTGCACCCCCTTGGTGCATGGCTTGAGTGTAGCGTAGCCCTAATCTGATGTCAAGTTAGGGGATACATGAGTGAGCCCCCCACCTTGCGGTGAGGGGCTTCACTTGATGTCTAGGAGGTCTCACACTCCCACTCCAACGTCAAGCCCTCCATTAGTTGCATACCCTCTGAGACCCCGTTACACCAGCGGATAGCGGGGTAACTCTTGTCAAAGTGCTTCCACATGAATGGCTGACCCCAGTTGTTCCCGTACCCCTTACGCTCACCGTTAGCATCTATCTCCCATGCGTATCGTCCACTATTCGCAACGGCCTCTTCCCATGTAACGGGCTTAAGATTTTGACTCATTTGATATTCCCCTATCTGTGCGCCCCGAGTTGGGCATAGCCTGACAGTACAGCAAAGTGCAGGGTAATGCAATACCTACGCGGAATTAGTTTCGGCGTGTCTACTCGCGCTCACGAGCTCACGCCTACGCGCTCACGCGCTCACGCCTACGCGCTCACGCGCTCACGCGCTCACGCTCACGCCTACGCGCCTACGCGCCTACGGCTCACGCAAAAGCCCCCCACCCGTGAGGGTGAGGGGCGCTAGGCAAGAGGACTACACGCGCCCCCCACATACGGGGCCAATACCGGCAGCCACGCTAACGGGATTAGTTAGCATGGCAGCGCATACGCAACAAAAACCGAACTCCACGCCCCACGCCTTAGCCTCGGCCAATGTCATACGATCCTCGGCGGTGAGTGTGCGAATAGCACCGGCAGCGTAAACAAATTGAGCGTTACCTTCAGCCAACATATCGAGACGCTTCGCGTATAGGTTGCCAGACTCGCGTGACTTGACCACACGGAATATGTCCCCGTTCACGCGGTACATACCCACTTCGAGAGGCGCGGTCGGCGCGACAACGATCTTAGGCGCTTGCAATAACAGATTAATGCTACGCGAGGCCAGATCCTTATCTAGTGTTCCAGACTCAATGCGCGACAGTAGTGCTACGCGAATTTCGGCCAACTCGGTGCGTGTGTTGAGTAGGTGCGTAAGGTATGAAACTTGACGCTCTGTGGCGGGTGAGATTGTCGCGGTCATGGTCATGATGTCCCCTTTTTTTGTGGAGCCCCTTGCTCCATGTCTTAAGTATTACATAGTACTGAAAGTATGTCAAGTCCAAACGGATAGTTATTTATTTCAGCGTGTCGCGCGCTTGCGGATATGAAAGAGCCCCCCACCTTGCGGTAGGGGGCTCTCAAAGTCTTGACCTAAACCGCGTGGCGCGTATAGGTTCGACGTTCGGGAGTGTCCCAGACGATATAGTCATGATCAAGGTGTCCACAATTGGAGCACCACGCTAGGCCACCCTTGATGACACCGATTGAAACTATGCGCTCGAATGACTCTGCGCGTTCGGCAACATCACAGTGGAGCAATACGGTTGCTCTGATTTTCTTTGACATGGGATCCCCTCTCAGGAGATGTATGGAGCCCCTTGCTCCATGTCTTAAGTATTACATAGTGCGGTTATATTGTCAAGTGGAAGAGCCCCCCACCTTGCGGTAGGGGGCTCTGTTGGAGATTAGGGGTTATCTCCCCTCATCTAAGAATGTAATGTGCGGGTATGTGAGTGCGGTAGTTGGAGTTGGATCGCTCGTTACTTGGAGATATACCGCGCTGACCTTGGCTTGATCACATGTTGCGAGTAGCGCGGTGAGTTTGCGGTCTCCGTAGGTTGCGTTGAACTCACCAGACCAGGTGAACCCATCTGTGAAAGTAATGACTACACCAGAGATGCGGTCTCCTAATAAAGCCTTGCGATCTGCTAATACGGTATTCATGATATCCCCTATCTTTTGCCGCCCCTTGCGACATGACATAAGAATATACTATGCGGATGCGGTTGTCAATTCTAGATGAATTAAAGCATTTATGTATACAAGAATATATTATTTCATGCGGATGCGGTTAATGTTTGGGGGGCTAGTCCTGCCCAATTGCCTGCCATGAGATGCGGATGCGGTTAATGGATTGGCTTAGCCATAGGTCATAGGCCATAGGCACTAGGCCATAAGAGGGATGCGGTCAATGTAGGCGCGTTGCCTTAGGTAACTACATGTCAGGGTCATGCGGATGCGGTGAGTCGGTTATGGACGGCTAGGGGGCTGCCCCCCACCCCCTAGTAGTAGGTAGTAGGTAGTAGGTAGTAGGCCAGATGGGTCAGATGTAGGTATGTATGTATGTATGTATGTATGTATGTATGTATGTATGTATGTCAGATGTATGTATGTTTGATGTATATCTGTCAGATGTATGTATGTTTGATGTATATACATAATTTGATGTCTGTCAGTTTGTTTGTCAATTTGTCAATGTCTATCTGTCAATGTCTATCTGTCAATGTCTGTCAGTTTGTTTGTCAGTTTGTTTGTCAGTTTGTTTGATGTCTGTCAATGTCTGTCAGTTTGTTTGATGTCTGTCAGTTTGATGTCTGTCAGTTTGATGTCTCTCATTTGATTGTCAGATGATTGTCAGATGATTGTCTGTCAGTTTGTTTGTCTGTCAGTTTGTTTGATGTCTGTCAATCTGTTAGTGCTCATTTGTTTGCCTGCCAATTTGCCTGTCAATTTGTGATCACATAATTTAACGGTCATCGGTTGATCGGTTGTCTCAGAGATATTTCATGGTCGGATAGGCATGTTGTCTCAGACGCCAAAGATTTCGGATCCGTCCGGATTTCGGACGAAAGTTTAGGAAACGTTTTTGGAGAGTGCCCAATGTACCCGGAGCCAACTCAGCAACCAAATTCAAATAAAGTTAATGTTCATACTTTCTCCTCTTCGTCCAATAAAGTAGCCACCCCCACCCCCCTCTAAAAAACGCTTCGTAATTTTGGAAAAATTTTTAAAAAACTTAAACGTTTAAGCTTCACACTTTCAACAATCGTACAAGATCTGTCCGACTTTAGTGCTGTACGTTAATTAAAAATACGGTAGAGTGCTTTTATGCGTTTCGACTCCCATTTGCCTCAAGATGAGGTCCGTTTTCTTGAGGCTCTTCCCATCCCCGAGATGCACTCTCGTCTTGCGGCATTGCATCATAACGGTTGGTCTTTTGCAGCCCTTGGGCGTTCACTAAACCCTGAGAAAGCAAAGACTACAGTCCATTACTGGGTTCGTAATGCTCCTACCCCCACCCCTCAGCGCAGGGCCATTCCTCAAGCGCCGAATCATTCGCTCTTTCATGCAGTTCCTACCCTACGCACTCCTCAAGCGCGCTCGATTGCACCTAAAGTACCGCCAGATCTGCGCCCTCACCTGCGAGAACTCGCACAATTATCCCGTAGATACCGAGCGCGAACCCCAGGTAACTCGGTTACCGCTCAGGCGAACCAAGAACTCACCCGTTTAGCTGTTCAGTTGCACTCTTACGGGGTACCTACCTCCGATATTGCAGCGGCAGCGGGTATTACCTATCGAGCGGTAGCACGGCGCATCTCACTTCACGCTAAAAAGGACAAATAATGACTCCCAAGCGGCAATATCGTACCGAATCTGGTACTTTTGAGGCATCTGAGCTTGCTATTCTGGTCTGGATGAACCCCGACCGCGACAATAAGCCACAATCGAGGCTACTTATGACGCTTACTGATCGTTTGAGCCCTCATCCGATGGCATTTCCACTAAAAACCTTGCAAAATACCCCTGAATTCGCATCCTGCCCCCTTGCAACCCCCGAAACGCTCGCAGATCTGCTTGTCGCTTCTACTCCAACAACTCCAATCATCATTTTACTACCTATTGCACAGGATCAACTCGGGTGGACTGACTTTTATATCCCTACAAAATACACGGATGCCCCTAAATGATCAAAAAACTAGACCTTTTTCCTGCGGTTATCCTTGTAGCACCCCCCGAATCGCTGTCTGACTACACAAAATTGATCTTTTTTCAAGATAAACCCAAAGAAACGCGCAGAGTAGACAGATGCAGGGTATCTATTCTAAACTCAACAATATATGTTGTAGTAGACACTCCTGAAGGATTTAGCATCATTTTTAAGGAAAAACTGGCTGATTACAACAAATCAGACGCCCAACACAACGCAATCACCGTTTCTGGGAAGATTCTTGCTTTTCGCAAGGACGAAAACTGCGGCTGCGGTTCACGATTGCGGAGCTGGTCTCCATTTGGAAAACAAGTTACATCTAATAACGACCCACAGGAGTAGACACTATGCAAAGTCTTATCACGAGCGCACTTGCCACATATCGACTGACTCGTCTCATCACTACCGATGAAATTACAGCACCAATCCGCGACCGTATCTGGGAAACGCACCCCCCAGAGACATCCCGTCTCGGGTATCTCATTACGTGCGACTGGTGTAGCAGCGTTTATGCGGCATCAGCACTTCAATTATCCCGTATGATTGCGCCTAGAACAACTACCGCTGTCGAGATGGTTCTAGCTCTCTCTGCAGCGGCAGCACTACTAGCCGCACATTCGGACAGCTGACCGTATGTACCGCAACCGTATGACAGGAGTGTAAGTGGGCATTTTTAGTAGGGACTCTAATGAACCATCTACTAGCAAAGAACTTCTTCCGTCAACATTCCTTTCCCCTGGTGTAAATACAGCTAAGTCTGCACCCTACGGAGCTCCTCGCACGCTTACGGCTGCTGCTGCTCAAGTAAAGATTAATGACAAGGGCGAGTTCGATCAATTCCGTATGCGTCGCTCTGCCGCCTCGAGCGCATGGCAATCTGAAGCCTGGGAATATTACGATGCTATTGGCGAAATCAAATACGCATTTAATCTTGTTGCATCCGTTGTCTCTCGCATTCGTATGTATGCCGCAGTTGTTGAAGATCCAGCGGAGGCTCCATCTCCTGTATCTCGCTCCGAAAAAATTGATCAGCGTCTTGCTGCTGCTGCCGAACGTGCACTAGAACGTTTAGATTCTGCTTACGGAGGTCAAGCGGGCCTACTTAAAGACGCAGCTCTTAATCTTTCTGTCACTGGAGAGTGCTATCTGGTTCAGATGCCCGCACGCATCGGGACAGGACTTCCTGAGAGCTGGGACATCAGATCTACAGATGAACTGATGACAGATGCTCGAGGTAATTTTATTGTTGTAGGCCGACGTGAACAAGCACCCGGAGGTAACTCAGGCTCCGCTTCTTCCGCGATGGGAAGCCCAATATCGCTAGGCGAAAGATCTTTCGTCGGGCGTATCTGGCGTTCACATCCTCGCTACTCAGATGAAGCCGATTCGAGTTTGCGTGGTCTATTAGACATGTGTGCGGAATTACTTTTGCTTAACCGTACCTTCCGCGCCACTGCTCGTAGCCGTCTTAATGCCGGTGCGCTTTATCTCCCTGACGGTCTTTCTGTCGCTGCTCAAGGTGATGGAGATTTCCCTCTGGACTCTGACGTTGACGTTGACCCCTCTGCCTTTACTGCTGAAGAAGCAGAAGACGAGTTTGAAGAACAACTTATTGATGCAATGACTACACCTATTAGAGATGAGGAATCCGCTAGTGCCGTTGTGCCGCTTATCATCCGAGGCCCTGCAGAACTTGGGGACGCTATCAAGCAGTTTAAATTTGAAAGATCGTTCGACCCAGCTCTTGCACAGCGTGCTGATCGCGTCCTCGAACGTATTCTTCAGGGTCTTGATGTACCGAAAGATGTAATAACAGGTCTTGCTAACGTCAAATACTCAAACGCCGTACAAATTGACGAGTCTCTTTACAAGGCGCACATCGAACCACTCATGCTGCTTCTTGTTGACTCGTTCACAGTTGTCTACCTTCGACCATACTTAATTGCGAACGGATTTTCCGCAGAAGATGTCAGTAAGGTTGTTGTTTGGTTTGATCCTTCACAGGTGTCTACTCGCAATGACCGCGCTGCTGATGCAGATTCAGGTTTTGATCGTAATGCTATTTCTTACAGTTCCTGGAGACGCGCACACGGATTCTCTGAAGCAGATGCACCTGAAGGTACCGAAATTGCGCTTCGCATGATGATTGAGCGTGGACAAATTCTTCCAGAAACTGTAGAAGCCATGCTCGGGTCTATTGCCCCTGAGATAATGAACTCCGTACGTGAGGCACAACAGGCATCCAGTATTGCTCCTGTCCCACCTGAGGTGCAGCAAGCCCTTGCAAACGCAACTGAAACTCCAGATGGTGAGCCTGCATCAGAAACTCCGGATGATTCCCCCGCCGAAGCAGCACCCCCCGCAGGACCGGAAGCAACCCAACCGACTGAGACCCCCGCCGGTCTTTTTGAGCCAGGACAGTAGAAAGAAATAACATGACAGTAAATAAGCCGGAGCTAGTTAATATCCTCGCTACTCTACTTAGCGATTATGTTGTCATTAAGTATGTCTTCCACGGCGCGCATTGGAATGTCGTAGGACAAGACTTCTCTCAGTATCACGAAATGTTTGCTACGTTCTATGAGGATGCAGAAGAAGCAATTGATATTATTGGTGAAGATATTCGTAAACTTGGATCCCCTACCCCCGCTTCGCTCTCTGACTTCCTACGACTTACTACCATTCCAGAGGTACCTAGCGGAGCCTCCGTACAAGAACTTCTTAAGTCCTGCTACGAGGCTAACGAGCTCATCCTTTCTGACATTAATGATGCTTTTGCTCAAGCAAATTCGGACAACGAGCAGGGAATTGCTGATGACCTTGCAGCCAGAGATTCAGCGCATAAAAAGTTTCGCTGGATGATGAAGGCTTCTCTTGATCCAAAGTACGGATACTAAATATGACAACACAATCGTCAAAGAACTGGGTACAAGTAAAGGTAGTGCAAGAATATTTGCCTTCCGAGACTTTGGTGTCTCCCGATACGATTGTTGCTGCTGCAAGCGAGCCTGCTCCTAAAGAAGATCAGATCAAGGGCTCAGACACAAATAAAAAAGACTCTGCTAGTGGCGAAGGAAAGATTTCTTTTGGAGCTCGTACCGAGACTGCTATCAAAAACAAAGTAGAAGAACACAATAAAAAGGCTCCTAAGGGACGTAAAGCTACTCTTTCTATGCTTAAAGCGGTTTATCGCAGGGGGGCTGGAGCATTCTCTACCAGTCACCGACCAGGAATGTCCAGAGACCAGTGGGCTATGGCGCGCGTTAACGCCTATTTAAAGCTTCTTAAGTCTGGTAAGCCATCAAACTCTGCGTACACAACTGATAACGATCTTTTACCTGCATCACACCCCAAGAGCAGCAAGAAGTCCAATTCAGCGCTTACCGCCAGCGGATTGGTACCTGAAGAGCGTGATTTAGCAGATGCAATTCTTTCTGTAGTAGAAAAGCACGGAAAGTTTAACGAAGACGCTACAGGAGTCTGGGCCGGATATACTCCTGCCGATAAAAATACAGATGCAGGCATCGGGGTTATTTGCGCCAACTGCGTGTTTTATCAAGGTGGAGCAGATTGCGCAATCATTAGTCTCCCTGTCGAGCCCAATGGGAAGTGCCGACTAGCGATTCTACCTGACGGAGTCGTAACTGCAAAAAAGAATACTCAGGACATAGAGCTAGAACTAGTTTCTTTTACAGCCGAAAATGAACTTGCTCTTAACGATTTAAAAGAAAATACATTTTCTACTGCTCAAGGTGCAATTACGTATCTTACAGAACTTTCCGGTCTCGGATACGAAGCCGAGTATGCAATAAAAGCTTCCTGGATGCGAGCAGTAAAAGAAAGTCAAGATCCATATTTACGTGCACGAGAGCTGGCAATTACTACGTATAATAGTCAAGATGCAGATTTGCTCCCTAAGAAAACAGAAAGTGCGGAACTGTGATTAACAACCTCACTAACAAGCAGCTAGCAAAGGTTACAGCCTCTGCTATCACTCTTGTTGCTAGTGCCAACAAAGAAACTCAAATATATCGGCGCGTTAGCCCGAGATCTGCAGTAGAGATTCTTGCTCGGTCACTAGAGAAAACTGCCAAACTTCCGTTCTCTATCCGTGAGTATCTCGCCATACGCGATGTATCTGACTTTGTGCTTGTCTCTCAGAAGAACAAAACAAACCTTGCAAAACGTCGTAACACAGATCTTCTTCCAATATGCCACCCGTCATCTAGCAAGAAGCACGCAATGACGGCTAGCGCTTTGCGTATTGAGCGTGGACGTTGGATCGCAGCTGACCCTAGAATTACTGACACAGAAGCTCAAGCGATGATTGCATCTGCATTTAGCTCTGCCCCGTTCTCTCCTGAAGAGTCTTACTACATTACGCGCCTTACCGCCCTCCCACAGGGTTCCGTCCCTCTTACGGCAATTATCGCTGCCTTTGGTGATGGAAACTCTACGGCGGCTCGTTCTGCTCGAGCTCGTATGCAGCGTCGTGACCGCAAAGGTCGCTTTGCGTGGATGGGTGGGGGCATGTCCACTATTGTTCGTCGTAGAGACGGATCTACTCGTAAACTTAGCGGTAGAACAATTGCTCAGGGTGTTGGAGCGGATGACACTTTCGATCTAGAAACTCCTGACGGTCGATTGCTCAGAGTTCCTGCCGGAAGCTCTGAAGCAAGTAAGGCTTACCTGCGGGGAGAAGACTCTCCTGACGGATTCTCGGTTGCTGAAGTTGGTGCGATTGATAGAAAAGATGCAGTAGATGAAGATCAAATTCTTGAGGTAGAGTTCCCTAATCTTTTCCGTAAGGACGGTTCTTACACAGGAGCTGGTACTAAATACACCGACGATGCCTATGACGTTATTAAATTAGATCCAAATAATGATGACGACTTTGAAGCACTCCCAGACGAACTTGTTCAAAGAAAGCCTGACGGCTCCTTCCCTATTGATTTAGATAAGCCTGTATTTATTCTAAATAGAGATACTGGTCAGCGTGGCGGTACCGATCTAGGCCAGTTCCAAAACTGGGCAGACACTCAGGGCATGATTAATGTAGATGAAATTGTTCGAGACAAAGAAGAAGGCCGCGAGTCTGACGCTATTGCTGTTCTCGATCAAGAAACATACAACAGACTGTACGACACCGTAGGTGACAGGGATCCTTATGAGGTCCTCCAAGAAATTCAAAAAGAGTCTTCGGGTCAAGAAGACAGGGCCCCCCTTAACGATAAGAGTCAAGCTTTTAATTTTGTTGACCCAACGGGTGCAAATTTTGTAGATGATGATTTTACATACGAGCCTAAAGGTCGTACTGATCAAGACTCTACCGACTATACCGATGATCCTTCAGTACTGGCTAACTCTTTTTCTGAAGAAGAATTAACAAGCGCACTAAAAGAAGCCGTTACTCCTGCAGAGCCCACAGAAAATTCAGAAGACCTAGACGCCCTTGACTTTGGGCCTCCAGGAGATGGAGATCTCTCCTTTAATGACGGGGATGAAAAAGTTCCCGCTCAAGCGTTGTATGACGCGCTAAAAGAACAAGGCACTGACGCGCAAAATAAACTTGCAGAGATTTATGACGAACTACCTGAATCAAGCACTACGAATGTTTCTGACCTAGAAAAAGCTCGCGCTGAAGGACCAAAAGCTACCCTAGTAGAAGAAGTTGCTCGTACTCCTAAGGCTGTGCTCCCCACACCAGAAGAAGTTCCTGAAGAAGAAGCACCCTTGGCTTCAAAATATGAAAATCTTCCTCCACTCTTTGATGGACTTTCTGATGATGAAAAAGCAGAAATTCTTGACGGCAAAGACTACAGTAAGTATCTTCCAAAGAATCCAGACAAAGATGTTCCAGAAGGATTCCAGCCAGTATTTCCAGAACCTTTTGAAAATGTTGATGAAAACCCAGACTTTGACCCTATAAATCTTGCTAACACGAATGACGCGGTCGATCTTAAAGAGGCTCTTGCTGAAGGACTTAGTCCTGACGCAGAACGGCCAGGTTATGGGACTGTAGGACGTACTGATGAAGACGGTGAAGAATCTTTTACTACTGCTCCTCTCGCTGCTATTCGAGATGCTCTTCAAATGCAGGGCGAAGATGCAGATAAGCTTATTGATGATGTCTACAAAAAAGATGAGGACACAAGCTCTTCTGATGCTGCAGATGCCCTAGACGATCTACTTGGAGATCTTGATGACGCAGACGCAGACACTCAAGACCTGTCAACTGAACCAACCACTAGGACAGTAACTGCTCCTAACGGGAAAGACTACACAGTCAGCACTCGTAAAAATGAAGATGGAACTGTTGACCTAGTTCTTTCAGACTCTGAAGGCAGAGAATTTGTTGAAAGCTCGGGAGATGAAGAAGAGCTACAAGAACTAAACGGTCAAGCAGAGCAGTACGCGCAGTCCATTGAAGACGGCGACGAAGCCGGGCAAGCATTAACTGAGATAATTGACGATGAAGATATCTCAGACGTTCCAGAAGATGTCACTCCAGAAGATCAAGTAGATGATGTTGTTGATGATGTAGTAGAGCCAGAAAAAACTGAAAGGGAGAAGGCTCTTGAAAATCCTCCTGGAGATATTCCTGCCGTAGGATCTCCAACAGGTGAACCGTCAGTTCAAGGAACCATAAAACTTCGTGCTGGTAAGTTGAGAGTTGGAGACTGGGTACTTGGTGCGGATAATAAATGGCATAAAATTGTTTCTAGTAAAAAATTTCCTTCTTTTAGGGATAAAGAAATAGCACGGGAAAATAGAGTACCGGCAAAAAAATCTGTAACTCTGCTTACATTAGACGATGGAACAACAATTTCTAGCGGGTTGGGCGACACTAGAACGGAGGAATTTTATGACGTATCTACCCCTCCTCAGGACTCAAATGTTTCTGTAATAGATCTCCGAAATGGGGAATTTTTCTATAAAGGTATTTACTTTAAGAAAGTTTATGGAACTTATCGGGTAGTTAACTACGGTCCCAAGCTAGGACAAACGGACACTATTGAAGAAATGGTTGAAAAGATTGATGCGGCAGAAGGCGTTGAAGCAGATCAACCATCTACGCCCACTACTCCTACTATTCCCACTCCCACTCCCACTCCCACTCCCACTCCTACTCCTACTATTCCTACGCCCACTACTCCTATTCCCCCCAGCCCTAAACCTCCTCGAGTTCCTTTAATTCCTTCTGTAACTCCAGAAGATGAAGAAGGTATCCCCTCTAGAGAGCCTGGAAAAGATTTTACTCCAGCATACGTTGACTACCTAAAAAATACTGATCCTCGGGATTTTACTCGAGAAGAGATAGATGACTACGGACAGCTTCTTAAGTCACTCTCTCGCGCAGAGAAAAAAGAACTTAGAAGAAAAAATAAAAAAGCTTTCCTATCTATGATGGGTCTACGGGCTGGTCAAGACCTACCTCAAAACTCTAAATTCGACGGAGAGCGTACTCAAGATGAAGCATCCGAACCTTCTTCTACTCCTACAAATGCAACTGATGAAGAAGTAGCCGAAGCAGAAGAGTCTGGTGAAGGTACAACTAAGCCTAAGCCCGCAGAAGGAAAACGTCGTCGTCAGCTCGTGCCTGCGCAAGATTTTTTCTACGTAGATGCAACTGGAAAAATTAGACCAGTAAAATTCACTCTCGAATATGTTAATCATCTTTTTACTACTGACCCAAAAAATCTTACTGATCAAGAACTCAGAGATCTTATGACAATGATCAGTCAAATTCCCGAAAAAGATGCTAAACAATATAGCAAGAAAAAAGAAAAGGCTCAACAAGAATACCTTGACAGGACTTTTGGGAAAACTACAGAACCTATCACTAGGTACCCAGGGGACAGGTACTTTTCCGATGGGGAAGAGCCAACTCCTTCTGAAGAAGATTCAGACATTGATGCAGGCGTCTTCACTCCAGGCGATACTACTCCGTCAAAACCAAAGCCAGTAGAACGCCCACTCCCAGGAGAGAAGAGAAAGCAAAACTTAAACCGTAGAGCACGAAATCTTCTTAAAGAGACAGAAGACTCACTCAATAAATTACTTGACTACGGTATGCCTGATAATTTTTATCCAAACTTGCCTCAAAAAGATAGAGAAGATCTTTTCAATAAAAGATTGTCCGAACTTGAAGAAACTCTTGAGGATTTGCGTACGTCTCTTCGTAAGTACATTAAAACTAAAGACTCTAGTCAAGACAATTTAACTGCCCTTGAAGAGATTGCTGCAAAGATTGACCTTGCTCGTAGGCAACTTAATCGTCTCGAGCAGGGAGGCTTTAAAGGAGATGTATCTGAAAAAGATCGTGACTCAAGTCTTGTCTCCACGCAAAAGACTCTTGACGACATGTCTGATTGGATTGAAGATGCTATTGATCCAGCGTGGTCCCCGGAAAGTTCTTCTTCCACTACAGAAACACCTTCTAGCTCTTCAGCTCCTGACGAGTCGTCTGACTGGCTCGACCTTGACTTTGGGCCTTCAATATATAAAGACTCCTCATCTTTACCTAAAAACAAAGATGCTGAATTAGCAGCAGACTTTTTAGATGACTTTAACGCCAGACTGAAAACTTTAGCTCTAGAAAAACGCACTGCTGCAAGAGCAAAAGAGTACGAAACTATTCTTTTTGAAAATGTTCCAGAAAAAAATCTAGAAGACTCTGTATCAAGAAAAATTATTAATGATGCAATGGCTCAAGCAGCGCTTGCTGATGCGTGGGAAGAAGACCACGAAGATGAAAAGTTTAATCAATTTAGGGCAATAGAAGCAGAGCTAGACTACAACACTATTCTTAATAAAGAGTATTTAGTTGGTCAAATAACAAAGCTAAGAGATCTTCTTCGTAATGGAGGAGACTCAGAAGAAATTGCTTACACAGCTAATAGTCTCACTCCTATTTTTAATCCGAAAAACCCTGACCCAATTATTGACGAAAATCCTCTTGTAAAGATTCTTCGCAGTAAACCAGAAGTTTCTGAACTTATTCGCAAGGGCCTTGAGGCTCGCGGCGTATCAATAGATGAGTCCGACAAGGTAGAAACTTTTAAGCCAAAAACTCGTGCTCCTAGAGCTCCTAAGCCAGCAACTGAAACTCCTACACCTGAAAAGAAGCCTATAAAGCCTAAAGCTCCTAAAGTAAAAGAAAAAACTGATGACGATGATGACGATGATGATGATGATGATGATGATTCTGGTCCAATACAGAAAGATGAAGGATCTTTTGCAGTAGATATTGAGCCTGGATCACCTCTTCCTGAGGATGACTATGACTACTCAGAAGAAAGCTTCCCACCAACAGAAGAGCAAGTAAACATTATAACCGCGATTATGACTAGAGCAAGTACTACTGTACGAGCTCTTGCAGGCTCAGGAAAAACCAGCACCATAAGAATAGCTGCAAGAAGAATACTTAAAGAGCGTCCTAACGATAGAATTCTTTACATTGCCTTCAACAGATCCATCAACGCTGAGGCTGTTGCTGTGATGCCAGGGAATGTTACGTCTCGTACAGCAGACTCCCTTGCGCATAAAGATATGAAGAGTCGTCCTAACTGGAAATTTATGACGGAAAGATTAAACGCTTCTAGCAATAAAGAGTACAGAGACACAGTTATATATAAATCAGAACTTATTTCTGACCACTTTGAGGTAAAAAACTACTATCCAAAAGATGGCGGAGAGCCTGTTGGATTTACTGATGTTGTGAAAACAGCTCAAGAAGCTATAAAAGAGTTTGCTATTAGTGCTGACGAAAAAATTCTTCCTAAGCATTTTAAGGAAATGGATCCTGATAACGTTCCTAAAGAATTTGTAGATCTTGCAGAGCGCATGTGGGCAGATAAAACAAATCCTGATGGAGTTCTACAAGTAAACCACGAAGATATTCTTAAGCAATTTACTTTGCTTAAACCTAATATGCGTCTTGAAGGAGGAAATACTCCTCCATTTGATATTATTTTTATGGATGAGGCTCAGGATATTAACCCTGTTCTTGCTAAATTTTTGGATGATCAAGAAGTACAAATTGTTATGGTGGGTGATAGCAATCAAAGTATTTATGGCTTCCGAGGAGCTACAGACGAACTAGACAGAGTTGTGTCAAGTTACGACCTACCACTAACTAAATCTTTCCGTTTTGGTACGGAAATTGCAGGTACTGCAAATAGATTTTTATCTCTGCTAAAGTCTCCTTTTAGAATTGATGCTGCTGGACCTTCTGGTAAAGTTGTAAAGCCTGGAACAATGGTGGATCCTGATGCAATTCTCACAAGAACTACTATAGGTAAAGTTGTTTCAGTAATTCAAGAGCTTGCAAAAGATAGAAGAGTTGCTATGGATGAGAACTCTCGAAACGATTTTATTTCCCTAGTATCCTCCGCTAGAGCACTTAGATTTAACGACTCTAAAAATGTTCTTCATCCAGACCTTAGAAGCTATAGCTCTTGGGAAGAGGCTCTTCTATCTGTCGCAGAAGGGAAAGCTGGACCTAGACTAACTCAACTTTTTATCTACTTACAGAGTAAGAAACAGTCAGCAGAATTAGATGATTTAATTAAGCAAGTTAAGTTTCCTTACGTTGAAGGTCTTACAGCTGGAACATTTATTCCTAACTTTACGGAAGAAGACATAGTAAATCCTGATGGTCCTGACAAGTCTTCAGTAGTTATTCACAACACCCCTGAATATCAAATGTTTTACTCTAGAGAAAAACTTGCGGAGCACGAAGCAGAACGACGTGCTGTAAAAGAAAGAAATAAAGCTATTAAAGCTGGATGGGAGCCAACAAAAAAACTTCCCGCTAGGTTGCGAAGCACCTCAAACCCAGAAAAAGTTGCGGAGAGAGATGCGCTACGAGAAGCTATAACAGAAGAAAATAAAATTATTAAAGCTGGCCGAAAGAAAGTTGAAAAACTTCCTACCAAGCTAAGAAAAACACAGGCGCAAAAGCCAATTAATATTTCGACTAGAAAAAATGAAGATGGATCCATAGATGTGTACTTATATGGAAACATTCTTACTGGAGATACTAGAGGAAAATACTTATACGACATGAGACGTATAGGATTTAAAGGTGTCCCAGAAGAGTACGGTCCCGAAAACAGTCCTATACCTCTTAATATTCAAAACAATAAAACAAAAGCAACAAAAGTAAATTTTGTTGACGATGAAAATGGAACTGCTGCTCAGAATGCCGTTGCAGCACTAAACGACTTAAAAGCTTCTTGGCAGGGAGTTCCTCCTGAAGACATAGATGTAACTATTATTACTGCTCACGTAGCTAAAGGACTTGAGTTTGACAGAGTCCAGATTAGTGATGACTTCCTTGGTGAAAGATACTCACCAAAGACTGACCCAGACACGGGAGAAACTATTCTCCCAGACCTTGAAGAACTTCGTCTTGGTTATGTAGCTGTAACTCGATCAAAAAAAGAACTGGATCCCGGCGGTCTAAGCTGGATCTTCAATGTTACAAAAGAAGAAGAACCAGTAGAAGATATTTACAGTGCTACAAAAGAATTAATAATAGATTCTGACACTTCTGATATATCCCCTAGTTTTGGGTCAGCGCTACAAGCAATATCTGTAAACCCTGATTTCTACCTAAGTAAAAACCCTGAAACTTCAGTAAAACTTCTTGAAGCTAAGAAAAAACTTCCTGGCGCGGATGTAGAAGAACTTGATAAGATTATTAATCTTGTACGAGCTCAAGCGGCACCTAAAGCTCCTAAGCTTTCCGAAAAAGAAAAAGAAGCAAAAGAAAAAGAATCTATTGAAGAGCTTAATGAGACACTTCCTGAAGCAGAAAGAGTTTCATCACCATCTTCAGAAATTTTTCAGAGTCAAATATCCAGCTCTCCAGATAAAAATGTTGCAAAGATTGAAGAGAGTCTTGCAAAGAAAAATCTAGGTGGCGGAAGATGGCAAACCTGGAGTAAAGATGTTGAAGAGTCAGACGGTACTGTAACTCGATATGAAGTAATTATTCAGAAAAATAAAAATAACACCTTTTCCGTTGTGCATCGCAGTTACACGGTAGGTGACCCAAAAAATGAAAGTAAAGGAAAGTTTAAGAATGAAGTAAGAATTCATTCTTACCCCGCAAGTCACTCATTTGAACTTTTACAGACACAAACTAGAGACGCTTTAGGAAATCTTAGTCTGTCTCAAAGCCAGGCTCCAAGGACTAAAGAAGGTCAGAAAAAAGCTGTAGTTGATCTTTTCAATAGCCGTAGAGCTTTTGAAAGTCCTCAGGATGTTACTGATAATCCAGCGGCAACCCATATAACTGCAGATGGAGTTACTGAAATTTTTGGCGGAGAAAGAATCTACGACCATGTACGTGGCCGCTGGGGTACAGTAATTAAGACCATAGATGTGTATGGTGACTACAAATACACAGATTACCTAGATTGGCAGCCTGACGGAGAGGCCGCTACTAGAGGACCCGCTAAAAACTTTTTCGTGGTTGATCCTAATACGGGCGCTTGGACTCCTTCAAAAGGAGTTAGTATTCCTTCTTTCTACAGAGCCACAGGTCAAGTTCCTGTGTCCCCACCTCTAGAGGGCTACTCAAATCCTCCGAGGGCTACAGCATTTAAAAAAGACCTAATTGAAAGGCCAGAAATTAAAGAAAGGCGTCGAAAGGCTGCAGAAAGAGCTGCCAAAGACGCTAATAGGCCCGGAAATGAAGACAATGGCGACGACAATCCTCCGTCCGGAGGTGGCGGAACTCCAGTAACACCAACAACCCCTTCTTCGAGCTCTCCATCAACTAATACCTCCCCAGAAACAGATGAAGAAATAGCGGCCCAAGTTCTTGATGATCTCTTAAATGGTTTAGGCGAAGACACATCTGCTGGCGGTGACGACACTATGTTGTCAGGTGGCTGGACTAGGGCTGATAAAAGTCAGTTTTTTGGAAAAGTTGAGCAAGCTTACTACAACCAGATGAGGAAGCTTTGGGATTCCGTTGGGTACAACAAACAATTAGCAGATACTGTTGAAAGACAGGTTCGTCCTCTCCTAGATTCACAAATAAAAAGTGGAGAAATAACCGAACAAGAAGCTTACGACCAGCTTGGACTTTCTACAGAGCTACGAACGGACGAGAGGGTTCAGGTACGTTTAAAAGAATTTATGCTAGATAAGATTGGAAGTCCTTCAAAAATATACAAAAGCAATAGAGGAAGCACTATTGCAGTTAGTGCAAGAGGAGTCTCTGACGAACAGATTACTTATTTTATGAACGCGGTTGATCAACTTGAGTCCGTAATCTCAAAACCTGGCATGGTGTATGTCATAAGTAATAAAGTAGGAGCGGACGGCGTTTTGGGGGCTACACTTGCCTCTGACCATATAATGATGATCAGACCGTCAATAATTGTCCCCGGAGATGACATAGCTGTGGGAATGAATCATCAAAATTGGATGAATGAGAGGCGTGCAAAAAAAGACAAAGTACGAGCACCATCACCTCTAGATCCAAATAACCTTCCTTCAGGTAAAGCTGATAGATATAGAGCGCAGTTTGACGCTGCTTTAGCCAAGACTTCTATCTCAGGGCTGCTTGGAGTTATGGCCCATGAAATGGGACATGCAATTGATGATCTGTTCTCAACTGATTTTACAGGGTCTATTGATGAAACACCTAAAGGACCGAGAGACATGTACAAAAAGCAGAATCCTAAAGGATATCAAGCTCTAAATGCTTATCAAAAATCTTCAGGTTCTGGTACATATTCAAATCAAGATCTAGTAGAAGCATTTGCAGAAGGATTTAGTTCTTGGTTTGTCCAGGGAGGCTCCCCTACATCAAAAGAAGTTCAAGATCTCGCTGAAGCTTATGGATGGAATGAGAGATACCCCGACATTGTAAAAATTAACACAAGACCAGAAAATTATAAAGCAAGGAATACTTTTTCCGATTTAAAAGCCCTTGAGTCTAATGTAGATCTATCCTACCGAGGATATCATCAGGCTCCAGGAAAAAACGATGACAATGCAAATGCAAGTGATTTAGAGTCTATGCTTCCGGATTTTTACTCCCGTCCAGATATCTATAAAACAGGTGACACTGCATCAGATAATGAATCACTCAAAGTTTTACAGGAAGTAAAAGGAAATCCTGACGCTATAGTAACGGTATATCGTGCTGCTCCAGAAGGTTCTAATATCAATCCTGGCGATTGGGTATCTTTAAGCCCCACCTACGCCGAAACTCATGGTTACGGTGAGACTGACGACAAAAATATGCCTGTAATATCTAAAAAAGTAAGAGCAGGAGACTTGTTTAGCGAAGGTAATAGCATAAATGAGTTCGGTTGGGATCCTGAATCCTTCGACATCGAGCCAATGAGGGGAATGTCTACTAAGGGAGCAAACCCTGAAGTTTTTTCTTCTACAAATCAGCTTCTTCCTGGTGTAGCCGTACTTAGACTAGATGATCTTCCTGACTCAGCAAAGAAAAGAATTGATACATACATTCAAAAAAATAATGTAAATATTGATGGAATGGCAGACGCAATGCTTGGCGCTCTCTCAAACACGGCTGCTGTTAATATTGGAAGAAATTGGTATAAAGATGAAATGCAAACTGGTGCTAGAAATCTAGCAGAAAAAACTGGATATCCAGAGGATGTAGTAACTGCTGTAGTAGCCATTACTTCTGCTCAAAACAGGTGGAGTACCTCTAGCGGGGGAAGGCCAAACCTTGAGACAGCAGAAAAGTTTATTCAAGCTCATAAAGATGGATTATTTGATAATGCCACGTCTATTGAAGAAATTAGAAAAGTAGATATTGGATATATGATGGGTAATGGTTTTGGATGGAATGTTGTTCGACTTCTCAATGGAGATATTTCTATAGATCAAGCTGTTAGTGGATCTAAAAGACGTTCTTTTTATAATAACGGGGTAGATCCCGAAAACTCAGGTCATATAACAATTGATTCGTGGATGGGAGCGTTCCTTGCTCAAAACTCGTCAGTAAAACCAGAAGACGTAGCAGCAGCTATTTCTAGAACACAAACTCCTCAATATCTTTCTGTTCTTGGGTTAAATGCCACCCCTGCCTATCTTCTAATCTCTGAAGCAACTATGAGAGCGCATCAGAGAGCAATTAAGCTAGGCTATGTAGAAGACACATGGATGCCGCACCAGACGCAAGCGACAGCATGGGAAGCACTTAGGTTAGGAATGCTAGGACCGATCCCAGAGGAGATATTTAATGACTAAAATGATTGAAGTATTTGCTGGACCAAAAGAAATTGAAATTTCAAACGCTCAGTTGGATGCTGAAGCAATAAAAGATACTCCATATCAAGGAGCCTTGCCCTCCGCTGAGCGCACTTCTGGAATTAAATTTGCACATGAAAATTCTGCTGCCTGGGCCCTTCTCTCTAATAGTATAGCACAAGAGGAGTATCTAGCCTTAAAAAATGCCGTTGCGGAAAGAGTTGGAATTTTTCAAGAAAAGACGCCTGAATTGGAGGAAAATGATGAGTAATTTTAATCCGGTAATTTATCGTACTGTTGATGGCCCTGTACGGGGTCCTATGGTTGATGCACCTGCTGATATTATTGTTGAGCAAGTAGGTAGAGGCAACATTGACGCTTGGAGAGCTCTTTTACAGAATATAGGTTCTTCTGAAGAAGAGTTCATTAACGAAGTTGCTGAGGCTGTTAAGAAAGATCTTGATGACTTTATTGCAAAGAAAAACTCTTCTAAGGCGGTAGAGTAGCAACATGGCTGATGTAAAAAAAGACTTTAAAGCGGAACGAGCAGGCTCTATGGCACTGCATGTACTTGCAAAAGATGATCAACCTCTTGAATTGATTCTAGATTGGCATGGAGTCGGGCAATTTTTTAGAATAGATGGTGGTTGGTCTTTAGAACCTAAGGACTCAGATAATTTAGATGATTCTAAAATTGTTTACATTAATCCTGAAAGATCAATAGAATTTATTGATAAATGGGATACTGAAGACTCAGAGTTAGACACTGACTACGTTGCGTACACTGCCACCAGAGAGCAATTAGTCACAATGTACCCAGAATATGCTAACGCCTCAGAGGTTGAAAATGCTGTTGTAGCGGCTGGAAACTTTACTTGCCCCCCTGCAACTCAGGATATAATGATTAATCTGGAAAACAGAAATAAGGCCATTAAAAGTGCTGGTTATGGTCCTCTTAATCCAGATAGGCCAAATGTTGATTTCTGGGAGGAAAAAGCCGAACTCTGGAGCACTACGGTTGATGAAGCTAAAAGCTCTAGATGTGGTAACTGCGCAGTATTTATTCGTACTCCCGAGATGCTCGACTGTCTTGACTCAGGTCTGACGCAGGAAGGCAGCAAGGAAGCTTGGGACGCTATAGATGCAGGAACTCTTGGATATTGCGAAGCGTTTGACTTTAAATGTGCAGCAGGAAGAACATGTGTTGCCTGGGTCGCTGGCGGTCCAGTCACCGGAAAAGACAAGGATAACTAATATGCAGTTTGCAGGAAGAAGCGGGACAAGAGTTCTTTTTTCGTCTGACAATAAATCAGCGATAATTGATGAAGAGCTTAATTATGTCCTATCTATTGACTATACCCCCGTGCTTGCTTCTTCTTATGTTTGGTCTCAAACAGATTTTAAGCCCAGCGTCCAATCTGAGGACCTTGCGATGGCTGCTCTTACAGAATTAGATATTTCTGTTTTTTCTTCCTCGGAACGTATGCACACGATCCCTAAGTCTGTCCAAGAAGAAGCCAAACGTGCTATCGAGTGGCGTAAAGAATTTAAGCGAGGTGGCACTCCTATCGGTCTAAGCAGTGCTCGCACTCTTGCAAAGGGTGGACAAATCGGCATTAAAAAAATTCGTCACGTTGCCAAATACTTTCCTCGTCATGAAGTAGATAAAAAGGGTAAAGGCTATAAGCCTGCAGATAAAGAATACCCGTCTAATGGTCGTATTGCTTGGGCGCTCTGGGGCGGTGACGCTGCGCAGAAGTGGTCATCCTCAATTGTTGATCGTGAGAATAAAAAAGAAAACTCTTCTCTTGTTGCATCTCATGGCTACTATGACTTTGAAGACCCTAAAACTGTAGATTTTTCAGGGTTTGACTCGCCAGCTGTGAAATATATGGCTCGTGTACGACTTGATGGGTCAGGCATAGACAGATTATATGCAGTAAAACCCTGTGGAACTGTTCTTGTATGGGATGACGGCTCTTGGAACGACCTAGGACACGTAGACCATGACATTAAAACCTACGATAAAACTCTAGACGATCCTTACGACACTGTAGATAAAATGCACGTCCCACTGGACCCGGAGGCTGCTGTTACTGTAGCCGCTCTATTCGATGCTGACCCATTCTCTGTCCGGTCTTTAGATGAAGTAGCTCCAGAAGAAACTGCAGTATATGATCTTGCTCGCTTTGAAATGGATTTTTCTATTGTAGATGCAATCGTAGCTGCCCCTGGGTTTAAAACTAATCAGGACGGTGACTATACACCAGAAGAACGCTCTGAAAAAGCTACAGCCCAGATGAGAGATGGTCTAGGAAGATTTGCTGTTACTGGTTCTCGAGTCATTATCGGTAAAAACCCTAACTATAAGGGTGAAATTGTTTCTCAGGACGGGGGGGCTCAAACAGTAAAAATTAAACTCGATGACGGTAAATATATTGATATCGCTGCAAATCAAACTCAGCAGGAAGATACTTTTAATCCTATTGAACAGGGCAGAGAACAGCCTGCCGGGGGCGGATCACTTTTTGACTCTAATCCGATAGATACGTCTGGAATTATTGGAGAACCTCGAACTCCTATTGGGTTCGCTGCTCAAATACCGGGAACTCTCCCCCCTCTCTCTAGAGAGTCTTTAGCTACTATGCTAAACGACTTTCCTGCATGGGTTTCTTCTCAACGGCTATCAGATAAACCTGTAGAAGCTCAAACTGTTGTAGGCCTTCAAAAAGCAGATTACTGGTACAAAAAACCAGACTACAACTGGAGCAAACTTCCAAACGCTATGAATAATCCGATGCTACGAGACTTCCTAGAGAATCCAAAAAATAGAGGATGGTACGCATCAGATATTAGAATGCCAGATCAGTTAGAAGCGACTAAAAGCTATGAAGATGTGTATAGAACTCCAAAAGCACGCGCTCAAAAAGATGCCTTAATCTATGAATCTAATAGTAAGTATTCATACAGTAAGCAAATATCTAATGGAAAAACTACTGTATCTTCTAAATACAGTAAAAACTCCATTATTGCTGCAGCAGAGAATCAATCTACTGAAACAGGTGCATACGAAAACCCTCGTCAGTCGGATGTAGCTCCTATCTATATGGCAGTTGTTGCGGATGATGATGCACAAGCTGTTATGAATCTTATTGCTCTAGTGCCAAAAGGTCCGGGTACTACTGCTCCTATGACATTTAAACGGGACCCAGGCCAATGGGTTGCAGATGAAAGTATCCTTAAAGATCTTAATAGTCCTACACCTCCTCCTGTAGTTGTTCTAGATAACAAAGCTTTAGAGGATGTCATAACGCAAATTGATGGCCCTGCTGTTGCTGCTCAGAAAAAAATTGACGCAATGGATGGTACACAAGAGACGACTACTGCTTCAGGGTTTTCTGGCGGCCCTAACGAAAAACATTTGAGAAGATTTTGGATTCAAGGAAAAGGATCTTCAAAAGTCCGTTGGGGCTCTTCCGGAGACATGGAAAGATGTATTGAAAAAATGTCTATACATCTTGGCCCGAGAGCACAGGCTTTTTGCGCCACTTTAAAAAAGGATGCAGTCGGCTCTTGGGAATCTTCTTTGACTGCTAGTGCACTCCCTTCCGAGGAAGCCGTTCTCGATTTTATTGCTATGCGCAGCCAGCGAAGAGAAGCAAAAAATAGAATTCTTGCCAGTGCTTCTTCATACATAGTGAGTGAAGGCGAAGAAGGAGCAGAGTTTTATATCCCTTTGGTTATCCCTGAAGAAGTCGAATCCGGCGATGGACGTATCTTTGTTTCAGACGCTATAACTATAAGAGAGCTGCCTCTTCCCCTTCTTTGGCAAATAAAAACTGGAGAAGGTCATAACGGATCTGTAGTTGTTGGGAAAATTGTTCGCATGGAGAGAACTGAAGAAGGCATAGGTAATGCCTATGGATTTTTTGACAAAGGGATTTATGGAAAAGAAGCTGAAAGACTGGTAAAAAACGGATTTATTCGTGGAGTTTCTGCCGATTTAGATCAATTTGAAGCTGATGAAGAGGCCCCAGAAGAAGGAACTGACGAAGAAGGAAAAATTTCAAGCGGTAAAATAAAGATTAGGAAAGCAAGAGTTATGGCAGTAACTATTGTCCCTAAGCCTGCGTTCCAAGAATGTAAAATTAAAGTGCTCGAAACAATGAAAAATCAGGAGGACATAGTGGTTCCGGACGGTGTATATGTCGATGACTTAGACGCTATTGAAGCATCTGCGCTTGTCGCTTGTGGAATTGTGGCGGGAGTAATTCCTACCACTCCCCCTGCAACGTGGTTCAATAACCCTGCATTGAAAGAGGCAACCCCTCTGACAGTAGACGATGATGGTCGAGTTTTTGGCCACATTGCTGCATGGCATGTTGACCATATTGGAATGTCTTTTGGGACCAGACCTCCTCGAAGTAGAAGCAAATATGCTTACTTCCATACCGGAGTCGTTCGTACCGAGGAAGGTAACGATGTCCCGGTTGGTCAACTAACTTTAGCTGGTGGCCATGCTTCTCTTGAAGCGTCAGCTCAGGAAGCCGTTCGTCACTACGACGACACCGCTTCGTCTATTGCAGATGTTCATGCAGGTGAAGACTCCTACGGAATTTGGGTAGCAGGGGCCCTACGTCCAGGCACATCTCCTGAGCAAGTCCGAGCTCTTCGTGCCTCTGCTCCTTCAGGTGACTGGCGTCCTATTAAGGGACAGCTTGAATTAGTTGCTGTATGTCAAGTAAATGTTCCTGGATTCCCAATTGCCCGTGCTCGTGTTGCATCCGGCCAAGTCATGGCCCTCGTCGCGGCAGGTGCCAACACCTTGGCTCGAATGAAGAGTGATCCCGTAACTGATCTAAAAAACCGTATCTCTAAATTAGAAGAGAAAGAAAATGCTCCTTTAGTGGCAGCAATGGAGTCTGCTAGATCTAAGGTTCTTGCTGTAAAAGCTGAAGAATTAGCTGCAAAAATGGGCAAAACCAAGAAAGAAATTGAAAAAGACTCTGACTACATGGTTTACGGAATAGATGACGGTAACCCTGAAGAAGAGCTTGCAATTGTTTCACGCAGAATGCGTAAGCGTTTGGCTCAGGAAGGTAAAGCACTTCCTGACGGCTCATTCCCTATCAGAAATATAAACGACCTCAAAAATGCTATTCAATCATACGGTAGAGCAAAAGTTGGCAGCAAAGCTATGGTTCGTAGACATATTGTAAAAAGAGCTAGGGCACTTAAACAGAGGGACATTGTCCCTCGAGAGTGGAAGGAAGCAGCGCTACTTGACTCTGTAGATAATATTCCTGACGAAGGAATTCTTGCAGCAGCAGATGATCCGTGCTGGGAGGGCTACGTCATGATTGGGATGAAAACTCTCGATGGCAAAGAGGTTCCCAATTGCGTACCTAAAGATTCTGCAGTCCACGAGGTAGATGAAGAAGATGATCTCCCAAAAGCACAGAGAGAGAGTAACAAAGAAAGTCTTACTCTCTCGAACGACATTCTTAGAGAAAGAATAAGAATTGTTGAGTCTATGGTTGCTGCCGGTGGAGCCGACAGAAATCGTGGGAATGCTGAAAGTCTTCGTCGATACTGGACTCGCGGTGCAGGTGCATTAAAGATTCGCTGGGGAACTCCTGGAGATTGGACTCGGTGCGTTCGATACCTGTCTAAGTACATGGGTGTTCGGGCAAAAGGCTACTGCCAATTGCGTCATAAAGAAGCAACTGGTGTATATACCGGAAGCAAACTTAACCCAGGAAAACGCCGTGGTCGCAACAATAGTATCTTTTCTGCTTTTTCTGAGGCAGAATTTGGAATTTTTGAATCACTTTATGGTGACCCAGAAGATTACACTACAAAAGTCTCTAACTCTGATTTAGAAATTCCTATGGAAGAGATTATGGCTCAGACTGACGATCTCTATGACAGCCAATGGAACCCCCCTAAAGTTGTAGTTGTACTTATCAAAAAATGTGGATATTCTCCAGAAGGAGCTAGTCCAATAGTTGATGACTATAAGGATAATGACTATGATAACAATTAGTTTTTTAATAAAGGATGACAAATGAAAATATACCCTGAAAACTACGATTTTACTCAAAAAGAAATAGATAATATGACTGCAGAAGAGCAAGATTTTTATAGTCCTCTGCCTGAAAATGACACCAATGGTCCTCCTGACGAAGCATATGATGAGTCCCCAGACGAACGAATGTTAGATGACAATCTTGAACCTGGTGTAGAGCAGAAATACCGCTTTGAAGGCGGTAAATTTACGCCTGACACTCAGCCGAGAGATGCTGCAGGTCGTTTTCGGACAGTTTTAGCTCGACTTAAGATTGATTTAGGCGCTGTGGGATCAGATAGAGCGCTTGAAAAGATTACAGAAGTTGAAAATTTTGACTTTACAGGAAACTACAGCGAGGCAGCTAAAGCTGCTGGAGATCTGATAGATATTATAGATCGACTTGATACAAAGGCACTTAACCCAGATTCTATCAGTAATGTTAGAGAAAGTAGTAGAGAGCTAGGAAAAACTATTGCTAATCTTCCGTTTGCATTTGGCGAAGACTCTAAGAAAATTAGATTTTCAGACGTTCCCCCGGCTCTTAGGGATCTTATCGAAGACATGATTACTAGAGTTGAAGCAAAAATTGGTCCAGAAGATGCTGCTATTGCTACTAAAGAAATAAAATCTTTTATGTCTGGTCAAGAATTTTATAGTCAATCTGACATCTCTTCTCAGATGGCAAAGCTACTTCGGTTGCTTACCTAAAAACCAAAAAAATCGTACAACTAGGCATACAAAAAGCACTGTACAATTTGTTACTAGGTGGAGTGCCTCCACGCCTCGTGCGTCTCGGAGTCCCTCGGCCCGACCGATCAGCATGGACTGAGAAAGCCTCAGACCCCACGACTGCCCTGGAGGGACAGTGGACCGTATAAAAGAACAGCTAGATCAGCTGGCGGAGCTTGGCGACGAAGATGTCGCTTCACTTCAGTCAGAGATCATTGGTGAATTTGAATCGGTCGAGACTCAAGATCCCACTCCACAGACAGTTGACGCTATGACGTCGCTTGCCGACATGCTTGACACCGTTCGCGGTGAAGTTAAGCGCCGCGAGGTTTTGGCAGCAGAGCTTGCTCAAAGAGCATCCGAAGCTGCTAGTCGTGTGTACGGTCAAGACGGCGGTCCTATGGAGGACATGGAAGATGGTATGGAAGATGGTATGGAAGAGGAGGACAAGTCAATGACAGAAGCAGCAATGCCTATGGATGATGAAGTCTCCGACGATATGCCTTCCGATGAAGCCCCAATGGAAGATGAAATGCCAATGGAAGACGAGGCAGCTGTCGAAGTTGAGGTTGAAGAAGAAGAAATGCCTGAAATGAAATCTGAATCCGATGAGGACGAAGAAAAAATGGAAATGTCTACCACATCCGAAGCGTCAACCGCTGTAGAAGAGACCGTAGAGCTCTCGACAGAAGAAGTTACACCCGAGACCGTCACTGAGGCATCCGCCGAGGAGACTGTTGTCGCTGCAGCTGAAGAACAAACTGCAGATACAACACCTGCCGAAGCGGAACTTTCTGCTAAGGAAGAAACAGCTTCAACTGATGCCGAAGTAAATGCTGAGGCCGCAGTGCAAGAAACATCCCAAGAAGACCCAACCCCAATTATGGAGGCACCCGTGACCGCCGCTGCAGAAAACGCAGATAACCTCGATATCGAGGCCCCGGCTGACCGTCGTCCTGTTGTTCAGGCTGCTGCCGCTCCCGTGGCGATCACGGCGGGCGCTGACATCCCTGGATACACCGCTGGCAGCCCACTGAATGATATGAACGCTGTTGCTGAGGCAATGGCAAAGCGACTTCACGCGCTTAGGCGTGTGAATGGTGGAGATGGAGAACAACATATCGTTGCTTCTGTCACCACATCCTTTCCAGAGGGTCGCACTCTCGGCACAGACGCCGAATCCAACTGGAACAAGATCCAGAACGTCGTTGGCCCAGAAGCCCTCGTCGCCGCTGGTGGACATCAAGCACCATTCGAGGTTCGCTACGACATCTTCGGTTTCGGTACCACAAACCGTCCCGTTCGTGACGCACTTCCTCGTTTCCAGGCCGACCGTGGCGGTATTCGCTACATCGTGCCTCCGGTGCTGACAAGCTATGACAATGCCGTCGGTGTATGGACCTCAGCAAATGATGCTGCAGGAAGTCCAGACCCAGCAGCAAAGAATAGCTTGACCGTGACTGCTGCTCAGGAAGTTACCGTCGCTACTGACGCTGTAACTCTGCAGATGCAGTTTGGTAACCTCGCAACTCGTGCATACCCAGAACTGATTGCTCGTCACAACGAGCTTGGTCTGATTCAGCACGCTCGTGAGTCAGAGCAGTATCTGCTCAGCAAGATTGCAGCCGGTTCGACGGCAGTAACAACCGCAAGCCTTATTGGTTTCGGTCGGGACTTCCTCGTTCAGCTCAGTCGTGCTGCAACAGCGTATCGTTCGCGCCACCGCCTCGAAGCAGATGCTCCTCTGCGTGTCATTGTTCCTGCATGGATCAAGGATGCAATGGTTGCTGACCTCACCCTGTCAATGCCAGGTGACAGCACCATGAATGCTTACGGAGAAATTGAAGGCTACATGTCCTCACGCGGGATTGTAGCTAGCTATTCACTCGATCAAAACGTGTACGGTGTTCAGAATTCAGGAACTCTCAATGAGTTTGCTGACTCGTTCACTTGGTACATGTTTGCTGAAGGAACCTTCGTGTTCCTTGATGGCGGTACTCTGGATCTCGGAATTATTCGGGATTCAACCCTCACCGGAACCAACGATTACAAGATGTTCGTTGAAACCTTTGAAGGTGTCGCTAAGGTCGGTATCGAGGCACTTGTAGTTACAAGCACTATTAGTGTGAACGGTGTGGCTGCTGCCCTCCGCGATACCACTGGTGGAGCAACTGCAACGGCAATTGAATACTAAGCTAAAACAGTAATTAATAACAACTAGGCCGTTCAGAAGCCCCGAGAGGAATAAAAAAGATGGCATTTCAAGGAGCGTTTTTACCTCCAGAACTGACACCTGCCTCTTGCGGGCTTCTGAGCGTTGCCGACGTTGAGAAGCACACAGGTCGGGAGTATGACGAGCGTTGGGTTCGTGGTTTTGACTATGAATTTGACACTCTTCCTACAGTCCGGTTGCTCTCTGTCGATGATGATGTAGTCACTGGCGGGGAGCTTTACGATGGTACGAGAAGTACTCGGTATCTCCCATACACCCCATTTTTTATTGAAGTAGAAGATTTTAGATCAGCATTTGACCTTCCCGGTGAAGATCGGTTCAAGAGGGTAAAAAAGCAACTAGAAGCTGCAACACAAAAAGCTACCGAAACAGAGTTGTGGAGCGGAAAAACTGCTTTAGGAAACTCTAATGACAATTTATTCTTAAGCAAAGAAGGCTCTGCAACCTTGGCAGCAACTGGTGCGTTTCCACCAAATGTTGCTCTTATGTATTTAGAACAGGCGATATCAAACTCCCCTACGGGAGAGAGTGCAACAATCCACTTGACAAGAGACGTTGCCTCATATCTAAACAATGCCATTCTAGACACAGACCCATCAGAAAAAGGTTTACATCTAACTACTCGGATGGGAACTCGTGTTGTTATTGGTTCTGGGTACTCTGGAAGTGGCCCTATCGGGGCAGCGGGAGCGGCAGCAAGTCCTACAAATAAATGGATGTACGCGACCAGCAGGGTTCAAGTCCATTTAGGTAAAGTTGAAGTAGTAAACGACAATTTAGGTCAAGGAGTCAATGCTACTATTAACGACATGAGAATCAAGGCTTTCCGCCCTGCAGCGGTCTACTTTGATCCCAGCATCCATTACACCGTCAGAGTGACTCTACCCACCTCGTAACATTAACTAACGTAAGAAATACTAAAGGAGAAAAAAGGAATGGCCACTCAGGATTACGCGGCTAGCGTTCAAGGTGTGGCGATCCGAGTCACCAGACTGGACGCTGCTGGAAACTTGCTCAATGAAGCAGGAGATAGCTACACTACTACAGCATTTATGCGAACATCTTTTACCCCTGAATATGAAGAGGGCGACGAAGTTGTTGAAAAATCTGCGGACGGCACTGTGTGCGTGTCCTACAAGGCTCCCGATACCATGAAACGAATTACAATGGAACTTGCCATTTGTGAGCCAGATACAGAACTGACTGCACTTATCTCAGGTGGATTGCTGCTTCGTAAAAACTTTGGAACATTTGCATCGCCTGAAAATAAGAGCATTGGTTGGGCAGCACCATCTGTTGGAGATGACCCCACAGGAAATGGTGTCGCTCTAGAATGTTGGTCATTTGCTGTCAAAGATGGTCGTCGTTCTGCATCACTTCCATACTTTCACTGGGTGTTTCCCTACTGCCGCCTGCGTCAATCAGGCGATCGTGTGATTGAAAACGGAATGCTTGCAACTACGTTCGAGGGCTATGGCCTAGGTAACAATCTGTTTGCAGACGGTCTTGATGGCCGCTGGGAGTTCCCTGTAGCCACCGAGCGCTCGTACTCATATGCTCGTACAACATATGCTCCTTCTGGGCTTAAAGGCTTCTATACATGGCACAAGGATCTTGCTGCTTCTGTCTCGAACAAGTCTTTGACATCCAATATTGCAACTCTTACCACATCTTCTCCCCACACATATGCTGTAGGACAGAAAATTGTTGTCGCTGATGTTGACGCAACATTCAATGGTACACACACCATCACTGCAGTACCGTCTGCAACACAGATTAGATTTGCTAAGACAGCAAGTGATGTTGTATCAACTGCAGTGTCACCTGCAGGTACCGTGGTCAGAAGCAAAGGATACGCAGCCGTAACAGACATTGATGGTTCACTTACTGAAAACTTCAACGTTCCAGGTAACGAAACGTATAACGACGAGTTGGATATTGACTTCATTGTTCCATCCGTTGAGGATCCAGTAGCATAATTCTAAAAAAGAGGGGCGAGTTGACGTCCGCTAGTGGTTACACTGTTAGGCGGAACGTTACTCGCTCCTTTTTAGATATCGAGGTATATTGTGAGTAATCTATGGACTACCGTAGAAGATCTTGGAGATTTCTCCGAGTCTGACTATGCCTATGATGCTTGCAAAACTGCTTCAAGCATTTTGTGGGCACTCTCTGGTCGAAAATTTAGTGGGGTAACCACGGTTACAGAACGATATGTATCTCAATTTGATCCTTATTTTAGTACTTCTGGTGCTGGATTTAAGTTTTTTCCTACTCTTGTTGGCGGGGAGACTCAAAACATTCCAGTAGGAAGAGATCTTGCTGTCTACGGTAATGACTACCTAGGAGATGGAACTTCTTCTCGTTCACGAGTGCGTCTTAGGGGTCGTAAGGTTATCAAGGTCCACTGTGTAAGAAATAACGTCGGTGCGATTGTAGACCCTAAAACGTATTATTTAGCAGATCATTCGACTGTTTATGGCGCTCCAGGGTCCAATTGGACAGCATTCAACGTTGAGATCACATATTCGTATGGAACACCTCCTCCCTCTTCTGGCAGAGCTGCTGCCCGACTTTTAGCAACAGAGCTAGTGAAAATGTACGAAGGAGATGCCACCTGCGCTCTCCCTCAGAGAGTCACGAGTGTTTCTCGTCAGGGAGTAAGTTATACAATTCTAGATAGTCAAGACTTTCTTGATGACATGCGTACAGGGGTATACGCGGTAGATCTGTTTCTTAAGTCTGTTAACCCTGATAAGGCCAGAGCTAGAGCTAGAGTCTTTAGTCCCGACACTCCTAGGGCCAGAAGGATCACTCCTAAAGCTCCTGCTATTCCTCTCAGCTCATTTGACTTGTACGTTACACCTGAAGGTGGAGCGGTTCTGATCTATCTAGATGAAATTGGCGGAGACTTTTTACTAGAAGACTCTTCTTGGACAATTAGTGCTCATGTGTCTGACTGGTCTAATGAGAAAATAGTACAACTTGTTGATGCTACAGACCTGGATATAGTAGACGGCACTATACGAGTATCTGCCTCTTATTCAGACATTTCAAATATCATTGGTGCCAGAGATCCAGGAGTGTTGGATATTTATGCAACACGTCCAAGTCTAGGCAACCCTGAAATTGATGAAATTATTAATTTAGTCTCCAGCAACGTGCTTTTCCAGCTGGGAGAACGAGTACTACCCATATATACTGCATAAAGACGAATTGGAGATGTTGTGACTACAAATAGAGACTTATCAAATGTTTCTGAGGATGCAAAAGCCCTTGCAGAGTACCTACAACAGATTTTAGACAAAACAGTTAATATTTTTGACAGCTACAGTCTTCCTTTGCCAGACAGAAGATACTGGACAATGGCGGATCCTGTCGTAGATTGTGAACAGTTAGTAGTGTCATTTATTCAAATGTATATTGGTGCTCCTGGGGATGAAGCTACTATGCCTAGACGTTGTATGGACCCTCGCACCGCTACTGTACACATTCAAATTGCTCGTCAAGTCCCTGTTGTTGGTCCTAGCGGTTCAGCCCCTTCTGCAGCCGTTATTCAAGAAAACTCTCAACTACAAGCATACGACGCTTGGGCCATGATACAGAGTGCCGCTGAGTTAGATGCTTGGGAGACATCTGGGGGTTTTGGTCTAGGTGTTATTGCCACCGTAGAGACTTCAGAGCCTGAAGGCGGGTATCAGAGCACTACATTGACCATTACATCGGCGGTGCCATAATGGTAAATATTGTATTCAGAGAGCCAGTACTTTCTAAATTTTTAGACTCCCCTTCCGGAGAAGTAGGAAAATATCTTTCCAAAAAAGGTACACAGATTGTCGCTCTTGCTAAGGGACAAGTAGGAGTACGAAGTGGAGCTTTAAGATCTTCTATTCATATGAGGCATCTTAGGGACTCAAGGGGTCAATATATTAAAGTAGGGTCCTCAAAAAAATATGCTCGATTGCATCATGAAGGCAGTCGTCCACACATGATTTACCCAAGAAAAGCAAAAATGCTCAGATTTGTTAGTAGAGGTCAGGTGGTGTATGCGAACTCCGTTCGGCACCCTGGGACCAAAGCAAACAAGTATCTTACGGATCCCATGCGTAAGATAGTACGGTAAAATAAAGGTAGACCTAGACAAGGTCAACGACACACGAAGGAAGAGAATATGACATCTAGATTCAAGGATTTTGGCGAAGATAGTGGAGTCAATAAGGCCCCACTTTCATTTAAGCTTTATGGAGAAGAGTTTCACTGCGTTCCCGCAATTCAAGGAAGAGTTCTTTTAGACCTCGTTAGGAAAGCATCTGATGAAAATGATCCCGGTGCTGCTGCAGAAGTAGTAGATGAGTTTTTTAAGAAAACACTTAATGTAGAAAGTTATGAACGATTTGCTGCATTGACAAGCGATTCAGAAAAAATTGTCACAGTTGAAACACTGAGTGAAATTACTGGATGGCTGGTATCAGAGTACTCGGAACGCCCTACGAAGGGGCCAGAAGTCTCCTCCAATGGGGAGTAGATCTTTGGCCCTATGTGAATGGTAAAGCACTTATGAGTGGAATAAGACTTGAAAGCTTAGATGCTTCTGACATGGTTGATGTTCTTCATTTTATGTTTGAAGAAGATCTGTACGCTGCTACTGGAGAAGAAGCAATTCATAAGTCTAAAATCAGAACCACTCTTTATCGGGAGTTCTATAAAAAAGAATATGACTATACAGTAGATGATAGCTCTAATAATTCTTATAGCGCAGATGGATCACTCTTACCCCCTTTAGATGATGAGTTTGGTCTAGAACCATTTAACCCTGATAACCCAGTAAAACCAAAAACAAAAGCATTTGTTCCAACAACTAAATTCAGTCCAAACTCTGCTCTACCTTTTGGTAGAGACGTAGATGCTCCACTCGGTTAGGAGGTGATGGCGCGTGGCAGTTGTAGGTGATGCATACATTGTTGTACGCGCCATTACCAACCAAGTAAAAGACGACATTAAGCGCGGATTTGACGGAGCTGATCGAGAGGGTGGAAAAGCCGGTGATGATGCCGGTAAGTCTTTTTCTAAAGGATTTAAAAAATCTATGGGAAGGGGAGGTGGCGGCGGCGGCGGAGGAATGTTCTCCTCGCTCAGGAGAGATGCAGATCAAGCTAAAATTAAATTTGATCGACTTATTAATACGGGGTACATACTTGGTCCTGTATTAGCTGGTCTTATTTCTATAGCAACTGGACTAGCTGGAGGTCTGTTTGCATTAGGTTCGCAAGCTGCTGCTGCTGGCCCATCACTTTTAGCTCTTCTCAATGTATTTTCATCTTTAGCTCAAGCGGGAGGGGTTCTAAAGGTAGCATTTAGTGGTATTGGAGATGCACTAGGAGCAGCAAGTCAAACTTCTGGTGGCGCTGCTCAAAATATGAGTAAGCAGATTGAAGCTGCTGAAAAAAGAATTGATAATGCTAAAAAAAGAGTTCTTACTGTTCAAAAACAAAATGAGAGAGCAACACTATCTGCTCGTAAGCAGCAAGAAGATGCAGATAAAGCATATCAAGACAGTATAAACAATCAAACAAAAGCTGCCGAAAGAGTAGTTGAAGCTGAAAAAAATATTCTTAAGGCTCAAGAAGAAACAACAAAAGCTCGAGAAGAAGCAATTGAAGCAATTCAACAACTCGGATTTGCCTTAGAAGACGCAGTTCTGTCTGAGCAACGTGCCGTGCTTAACTTTGAAGATGCCAGAGAAGCTCTCGCTAAAGTACAAAATCTTCCACCTAATAACCGAGCTCGACGGGAAGCAGAGCTTGCTTTTGCTGAAGCAGATTTAAAGCTTCGTAAAGCAAAAGACAACACACTAGACACTCAAAAAGAAGTAGACGACTCGGTTAAAAAGGGTGTTGAAGGTTCTGATCGAGTAGTGTCCGCTATTGAAAATGAGACAGATGCTAAAAAAGCTCTCGCTAATGCTCAAGAAGGTGTTGAACAAGCTGCTATAGCTGTTACAGAAGCTATACAAGGTCAGGCAGATGCTACAAATAATTTGACTGCAACTGTTGAAGAGAATAAAGCTCGCATGGCAGAAGCAAAAGAGTCACTTTTAGACGCTAAAGATGCTTTAAAAGACTTAAAAAGTGAGACAGGGGGCGCTAGTGGTGGTGTAGACAAGTTTGCAGAAGCTATGGCAAAACTTTCTCCTAATGCTCAAGGCTTTGTTCGAGAACTTATCAGCATAAAAGAAGAATTTAAAGAAGTTAAACTTGCTACTCAAGAAGCACTCTTTGGCACCTTAACAAAAGATGTTAGCAAACTAGCGGATGTGTGGTTTCCTAAGCTAAAAGCACTTATGCCAGACACTGCTACTGAAATCGGCAAAGTAGCTACTAAGCTCACAAACGTTCTTACTGAGAGCGGAAATATTGGGCAAATTGAAAACATCTGGAAAAGCAACGATGTACTTATTAGCAGTTTTGGTGGGGCTACCGCAAACTTAGTAGATATTTTTATTGATCTTATGGAAGCTGCTGCCCCCCTTGCTGAAGAATTCGCCGCTTGGATCGAAACACTTACGGGTGGTTGGAAAGAGACCGTAAATGCTGATAGAGAATCAGGAAAACTTTCAAAAACTTTAACAGATTCTGCGGGGGTTGCTAAAGTTCTTGCTGGAGTTTTTGGAGATTTATTCGCAACTATCGGGAATATTGGAAAAGCAGCCGCCGGTCCAGGATCAGGCGGAGAAATGCTTCTTAATATGCTCAAAAAGGTTACAGGTAAATGGAAAGAGTTTACTGGAAGTGAAGAGGGACAAGCAAGACTAGAAAAATTTTTTATAGGTATTGTCCCTCTTGTCTCTGAAGTTGGTGGGCTTATTGCCGATATCGGTAAAGCTTTTTTTGAGTTGACGGAAAGCAGCGCTAATGCTGAAGGCGGAGACCCTACTGCAAAATTTGTTGAATCGCTGAGAAATGTTGTTGCAATTTTTGCAGAAATAGGTCCAGATCTAGTAGGGGTGCTCCCTACAATTGGTGAAGGCTTTGAGGCAGCTGCGCAGGCCATCGTTAACCTTACCAGCGGTGGCGCTCTTGAAGCATTCTTTGGCTTTTTGACAAAGTTTGCAGAGTTTGCAGAAGACATTACAGGAAGTCCCGTATTTCAAAAAATCTTTGCTATCGTGGCCCCGGCTTTTGCACTGAGTCGCGCGTTCTCTCTTGTTTTTAAGTTTGCTCGTTTTCTATTCTTAGGTGCAATCATAGGAAACATTACAAAGTTTGCCGGAGCCTTTTCAGCTTTAAAAAGTGCAGTGAGTGCTGTCCTTTTCAATATTAAATTACTCTTTTTTACTTTTGGAACAGGTCCAGTACTTTTATTTACAGCCGTTATTATTGGTCTTGTTGCAGCGTTTGTCGCAATGTGGAATGAATCAGAGATTTTTCGTGAAGCAATAAAGGACCTAATCGACAATGTTATACAAAGAGCAATTGAAATTTTTGAAAGACTAAAGGCTAAAGTAGAAGAAGCTTTGAAACCTCTTGGTGGAACATCTGGTGTAGTTGACAAGCTTAAGGTAGCTTTTAAATTTCTTGGTGACATCATAGGTAAGTATATTATTCCGCTCTTCGAGGGAGGACTAAAAAATGCACTTGATATAATTGGTGCAATTTTTGGAACAATTATTGACACTATTGGTAAATTTATTGCTGCTTTTATGAGAATCTTTAATGGTATTAAAGAGGGGGATATTAGTGAAATTTTTGCTGGTATCGTTGATGCAATTATTGCGCCATTTAGTGCCTTAATAGGCAACCTAGTAGATCTTTTCACCCGAATTTGGGACAATGTCATCTCTGCCGTAAAAAAAGTTCTCGGTATCGCCAGTCCTTCGCAAGTATTTACAGACATTGCTACAGCAATTTTTGATGCCATTATTGGTGTAATTACTTTTCTACCTGAAAAATTCTTAGAGTTCTTCACTACTATGTGGACTAATGTCACTGATTTTGTCACAAATACTATAGGCCCTGAGCTAGTAAAACTTCCAGGAAGAATAACAGGGTGGATTTCGGGCCTCTGGGATGAATTTTTAAAGAGGTTAGAAGTTATCTGGGGTAGAATTGTTTCCTTTATAGATATAGCCGGAAAAGTTGGACTATTTATTTTAGGTCTTCCAGGTAAGTTTGGTAAATGGCTAAGAGGGATTTGGGATACTTTCTATGAATTTCTTACCGGGCCAGACGGTCCTTGGGAGAAAGTTAAAGCTTTCTTTGGCGATAATGGCCCGATAGCAAAATTCGTTAGAGCCATTCCGGGAGCTGTAAAGGATTGGCTTGATGGCCTATGGGACCCAATGGTAACTGGAATTAAAGCTGCTTGGGGCTTAGTAAAAGACTTTTGGAACACTTCTATTGGTGGAAAAACAGTCGGACTTGATTTTCCAGATTGGATAAGTAGGGTTCCAGGTTTTTCTTGGGTGCCAAAAGAATTTAAATTTACTATCCCTAAACTGTTAGCTGACGGGGGTGTAGTTTCTGCTAGTAGAGGAGGGACTCTAGCAGTTATTGGCGAAGGAGGACGGTCTGAGCGAGTAGAGCCTCTTGATCCGGACGGGCTATCTAAACGAGACAAAGCAATGATTACTCTTCTATCTGGCGGGAGTGCAGGAGGAGCTACAATTAACGTGTATCCTTCCGAGGGAATGGACGAAAGAGAATTGGCACAAAAGGTGTCACGAGAACTAGCATTTATGATGCGTAGAGGAACTCTGTAATGGCTACTGAAGAACAGCTACAGCGCGGAATAGAGCAAGCACGAGAAAACGCTATCGTTAATAAGTCTCTTACAAATGTAAAGCAGCCTAAGTTTACTAACCTTAAACTTCAAAGAGACATAATTCTTGGGGACTTTATTTTTAACACTATTGATGATTATGGTGTTGTATGGGTCATTACAGATATTGATGGGTGGTGGACTCCACCTGAAGCAGATATGCCAGAAATCCCTCGAGGTTATGGCGACGGATCCTACGACGTACAAGGCAGATATGTAGCCAGATCACTTAACTTAAAAGGTGTATTTCTCACTCCCGACTCTTCTTTGGTTGAAGCCGCCCGAGATCGACTAACCGCTGCTACTGATCTTGTCTATCGAGGTACTTGGCTGCTAGCGGGAACTGACCCTATTCGCGCATCTTTCGTTCGACTCTCAAGCGGTCCAAAGATAGCTACAGTAAATGCAAGAGGCCGTACCGAATTTGAGATCCCGCTAAGGGCACCAGACCCTATCAAATATGCGTGGAACGATTCTCAACCTGACGGCTACGAGACAATAGAAATCTCTGCACTTAAGTATGGAGATACTCTTTCTGGTTCCGGAATTGTCAATAATATTGGAAACTATAAAGTCCCTGCAATCTTAGAAGTTAGCGGTCCTGTAGTCGCGCCAGCAACAATCTACAATAGAACTACAGATGAACTTATCATTCTGACTACTGGTTTTGGTGGGTCACTTAGTGCAAGAATTGAAAATGTTCAGCTTTCGTTTGATCAAAATATTCTCGAAGATATGGCAACAATTACAACAAGAAATCCTCATGGATTCTCTGTAGGAAGCGAGATCACTGTTTCAGGAGTTAATGAAACATTTGATGGGACGTATACAATCAGAAGTATCCCTACAGAAACTACTTTTAAGTACTCGAGACTGCCCAGGGTTTCTGACATCAAACAAGTTTTGTATCGTTCATTAATCAGCAATATTGCTAAAATTGAAACAACTACAAATCATGGATTCTCTATTGGAAATGAAATTCTTATTTCTAATGTAGACAGCGTATTTGATGGTACGTACAGTATTACATCTATTCCTAATTTGACATCATTCACTTATCAAACAACACGAGTCCCCGTTGCTCCTGTTACAGGTAAAATTCTTGTTTCTAATATTGCAACTCTTACCACATCTGCTCCTCACGGATTTCTTGTCGGAGAGCAAGTAAATATTTTGGGAGTAGATGATATTAATTTCAATGGAGTTTACGTTATTTCTTCCGTATCTTCTGACGGATTAAAATTTAGTTATGCAAAAAGTAGAACAAACTCTAAAACTATTCTAACATCTGTAATTGCTTCTTTGCAAGCAACAATTACTACGTCAGGTAGTCACGGATTTTCTGTAGGTGAGCAAGTAAATATCACCGATATGTCTCAGGCATACGGAGGATCTTTTACTGTTAGTGCACTTCCCACCCTAAACTCTTTTACATTTTTTAGAGACAGATCCACTAAAAGCTCGGTAATATCTAAGGCAATTGCATCTGCCGTTGCTACTCTCACAACATCAACTCCGCACGGGGTACTGCCTGGGGAAAAGATTATTGTAAAAGACTCCAATGTTGGATCACCTGCAGTATTTAATGGAGAGTTTACCGTAATATCTACTCCAAGTAGTACTGCTCTATCCTATAACAGATCAGGAATAGAAAACATTATTCCTACAGTAGTTTCAGGTGGGTCGATTTCTCCTAGCTCTAGATGGATCGTTAGAAAAAATTTAATTGGAAGCGTTGCCACACTTACTACGCTAAGTGCACACGGGATTCTTGTGGGCGAGTCTGTTCAAATAAATAATGTTGATGCTACATTCAACGGTGCATACCAGGTTACTGCTGTGTCGCAAAATACTTTTAGTTTCACGAAGGCTTCTGCTAACGTATCAGACTCTTCTACAGCGATTGCCATTGTAAACATTGAAAGATCTGGAACTACTGCAACTATTACTACAGGGGGTAATCATGGATTCCCTTCTGGAAGCGAATTATTAATAGGAAATATAGCAATCTCTTCACTTAATGGGTATTACACTGTCACTGTTCCTGCTGCAAATCAGTTG
>Ga0208768_1000138_pt1 | contig 54912 bp, 64 predicted proteins | sample AntAceMetag02UK1_FD_184760 | JGI IMG/M metagenome (GOLD analysis project Ga0208768, IMG submission 184760) | Saline lake microbial communities from Ace Lake, Antarctica - Antarctic Ace Lake Metagenome 02UK1 (SPAdes) (version 2) | ecosystem: Environmental > Aquatic > Non-marine Saline and...
CTTCTACTTTCAACTCTAATTGGTTGATTCTATGTTCTATACTTGTTTTATCGTCACTCATTTATTAATATGTATAATTATCCTTTATACAAGTTTCTATTTATTCAATTTCCCTATTTAAAATAGAAATATATAGAATAAAAACATGACTTCAACAGATATAAGTTTTATTGCATTCAAGGCTATATCAAGTTTTATTAAAGAGTTAGACAGTACATTCGGAAACGATCAACATTCTCTAAAGTTGTACCAACATTTAATTTCAAAAACTACATTCAGTCATACGGTTGCGATAGCATACCATATCAGCATTTTTCGAGATTTCTGTGTTTTGAATAGGGATGCTATAACCGCGATGGATGATAAACTTATTAATCAAGAATCATATAAAATCACGTACTCAGAAAAGGTAAGTGTCGACCTGAAGTCTATTTTCTTAATCGCTGATAACGATGTCAAAAAAGTTTTATGGAAACATATACTCACAATCTCTGCTATAGTTGACCCGAATGGAAAAGCCAAACAGATTCTACTCAGTAAAAAGAGTTTAAGTAAAGAAGGAGAATTTATATCTGGTATTCTCGATAAAATAGAAAGTAGTGTTGATCCAAAAGGCAATCCATTGGATGCCATACAGGGTATTATGTCTTCTGGTGTGTTGAGTGACCTTGTGAACGGAATGGGTTCTGGTTTAAAAGACGGTACCTTAGATATTGGAAAACTTATAAACAGTGTACAAGGTCTTGTAACAGGTATGAAAGATTCCGATAACGATAGTACATCTCCAGATATTGGAAAGTTAATGAGTGGTATGATGAAGGGACTTGGAGGTGGGGAGGGTGAAGATACACCGCCAGATTTTGGAAAGATGATGGGTGCAATTATGGGTGGACAAGGTGAAGGTGTACCGCCAGATTTTGGAAAGATGATGGGTGGGAAAGGTGACGGTGCAACACCAGATATTGGAAAGTTAATGAGTGGTATGATGAAGGGACTTGGAGGTGGAGAGGGTGAAGGTGCACCACCAGATTTTGGAAAGATGATGGGTGCGATGATGGGTGGGCAAGGTGACGGTTCGCAACCAGATTTTGATAAGATGATGGGTGGGCAAGGTGAAGGCGTACCGCCAGATTTTGGAAAGATGATGAGTGCAATGATGGGTGGGCAAGGTGAAGGCGTACCGCCAGATTTTGGAAAGATGATGGGTGGACAAGAAGAGCAACCATCTCCTGATATCGAGAATATGATGAATGGATTTGGGTTTGATAATACACAATCTGATTTGCACGAAATATTGGAATCTACAGAGATTCAGGATGAAGAATAGAAAGATTTATTTATAATAAAATTACTATAAATAAATGGTGTTATATAATGAATTATTAGAATATATTACAATGAACACTTACGACATTAAGATTTTGATGAATATTATATCAAGATTTTCTAAATCAGATGGTGTGGCTATATACACAAACGATGGGAGTATATTCAGTAATAAAAAGACGTCGTGTTTCGAGGATACTAAATTCCAAAACATCAAAAGTCCAGTGATAGTAAGTGAAAATTCTGGCAATTTAATTGTCATACCATATAGTAAGTTTAAATTATGTCTTTTTGGTAGAAAAAAAGAGTATTCGATTGAAATTGTTCATACGTTAATTCCGTTCGTACACATTTTAAATGGGTTAATCAATGAATCTAATACAGGTGATATGTTCCTAGTTAACATGAGTCATGAAATTAGGACACCTCTAAATGGTGTTATTGGATACGCTCAGTTACTGGAACGTACGGAATTAACTAAAAAACAAAAGTCGCATGTTAAGTCAATGACAGAATGTTCTATACAACTAATGCAAATAATAAATAATATTTTAGATGTAAGTAGGTTAAATTCTGGTAAAATGGGAACAAGTAACGAATGTTTTTCAATGAAAGAGTTGGAAGACTGTCTGAAAAATATATTAGGGCAACGGATTTCGCAGAAGAAACAATCACTCATATTTCGTTGCGTCTCGAATGTACCAGAATACATAATTGCCGACAAACAGAAAGTGGTCCAGATAATGGTAAATTTGATATCTAACGCCCATAAATACTCAGTTATAAGTAGTCAAATAACAGTTGTGTTTAGTTTGGAATCTACAAATATGTTGAGTATTCAAGTGATTGACGAAGGTATTGGTATACCGATCGAACGAATGGACGGTTTATACAATACGTTCTCCAGACTACACAGTGAAAACAATCAAGACGGATCGGGTCTAGGACTGGCTATATGTAAAAAGTTATCAATTCTGTTAGGTGGTAACATGTCTGTAACGAGTAGTCTAAGTAAAGGGTCGACATTCACCACCACATTTAAGTTTTTAACATGCGATGATTTCGAAAAAGATATACATAAAGAGGTTGAAGTCATGGAAGGTAGAAAGATATTAGTAGTAGATGATAATGTCGATAATCGCATACTAATTGCGGACTTACTACATACATGGGGTGTAATACCAACAATGGTAGCATCTGCTAAAGAAGCAATAAGTATTATATCTAACAATATGTATCGCTTCGATATTGGTTTGATCGACATATGTATGCCAGATATGAACGGAGTTGAATTAGCAAGATTAATAAAAAATGAAAGACCTTTATTACCCTTGATAGCATTATCATCTTTGGACACGTTCGACCACGGATGTGATTTTGAATGTAAACTTAACAAACCAATTAATAAAATACAATTATACGATAAAATACAAAAAGCAATAGCGTCATCTATTCTACCTGATATGGTTGTTGAAACAGTAAAAGATAAGAACTTGCATTCTTCCGTTATTTGGAAACCTGAAACAAATCAAAGTCGTATACTTATAGCCGAAGATGTGGCTTATAACAGGGATGTTTTATCTCAATTGGTTAAACAAATTGGGTATAATAATATTGATTTTGCTTTCGACGGAAATCAAGCAATCGAGAAAATGCACGTAGCGATTGAAGAAGATAACCCTTATAAGATTTTATTACTTGATTTAGGAATGCCAGTGATAAACGGTTTCGAAGTTATAGATTATATCACACGAATGAAGTGGAACTTACCTAAAATAATTGTAGTTACGGCTGACGTCGTACAGGGTGAAGTCGGAAAATGTAAAAACTTAGGTGTAAATTATTTTATAACCAAACCAGTTGATTATAATTCACTCAAACGAATAATTATACAAGCAAGTACTTCTATGTTATAAACTGAATGAACGTTGACGTGTAAATCGACTTTTTCGTCTAGGAACATATTTATCAAATGACTTACAAAGAAAGAATATTTCCCATTCTGCTTGTAGTATTCTTCGTTTCGACATACCACGGTTACATATCCTACGTACATCCTCTAACTCCATGTGTTCGTCTTCTACATATTTATCAATAATCCACACTGATGCGATAGTAATTGCATCAACATAAATGTCAAATTCACATATATCATGAAATCTTTTTTTTGTTTTAGAGAAAAAATCATCTATTAACCTAATTACCAGTAACGTGTAGTCGTATGACGAATTACATTTATTGCATAGTTTCTGAACATGTAACACTACATCACTCTTATATATATCATACACTATCGATGATAATATTAATTTACTCATTTAGTAATAACAATTAATACTTAACATTTTAAATTTTAGAAACAAAAATATAATTTAAAATATGGTGTAATAAAGATGTCGAATGATAAATGCAAGAGCACTCATGTCATCAACCCTTTATCAGGTCGTTGTGTGACAAAAACCGGTAAGATCGGACAGGGAATATTGGCTTCTCTTAAATCACCCTGTATCAAAAATAAAATTTATAATCCTTCAACCGGTAGATGCGTATTAAAAACTGGTGTTATAGGCAAGGCATTATTAAATAAAACGAAAGTAAATAGGTCCTGTGGTAGCGGAAGATACTTAAACTCAGCTACCGGAAGATGTAAAAAAACACCTAAACCTGTAAATGAAACGAGTCTCAAATTTTCTAGCAGAAACAAGAGAGATTTCAATAGTATGAAAACAAGCGCACCTCTTAAAGTGTCAAAGTTATTAAATAACTGCGAACTAAATAAAAAGTGGACTACACAAGGTAAATTAGGGAAAGGTTCAGTTGGTTCAATATATTTGACATGCAAAGGAAACGATTGTTCTTATATAATTAAAGTCCAAAAAGATGACGAAGAGTTCAGAAACGAAGTTTCGATTCTTAAGAAATTAAAAGGATGGAAGTATGCACCAAAAATATATGGTATGTGGACTTGTAAAGGTAAAGGATACATAGTTCAAGAGAAATTATTGCCATTAGTGTCAAATAAGAAAGAAAACTATCTCGCACTTCAGAAGATATTGAAGATACTTCATTCGAAACGTATCGCATTTCCTGATTGTCACGACGGGAATGCTATGAGTCGTGCAGATGGTACAGTTGTGTTAATTGATTTTGGTTGGGCTGCATACTTCAAGACAAAAACTTCTAAAATATGGGAACCTATTTGGTTATCTAATACACTTGGTAGGTCTGTAAATTTAGAGGATATGATTGCTTGGGAAACCGTTAATCTTACTAATGATTTCGGAACTGCAAAAGATAAACTAATCGCACAGGTTAAATTTGATGAGATATTTCAGAAGTAAAATTTACGTATTAAAGGTTTAGTCACATAGAATAAATATGAACACACAAAAGAATGAAGAAGTATGTAGATATTGTAAGGCCCCTGGACACTATAAGAATAAATGCCCGAAGTTGGCATCGCGTAATAATAATTTTAACCAACAACAGTCAACAGATTCAAATAAACCTGTTTACCAGCAACAAAGAATCGATTATAACAATCACGAAAAACGACAAAATAATTATAGACCAAGGTTGATGGGAGCACATCCGAACAATAAACATTTCACAAAACCAATGACGAAATCCGTTGTTATAATCGAACCAGAAGTCGACCAATTCCCATCACTTGGTATGAAAGTTATAACAGTCCCTGTGAAATGGGGAGGTAAATCATTTACTGATATAGTTAATACCGAACCAGTTGTCGAATTGGTGAAAGTGGTTAATAACAATGGTTTATTCTTTCTCTCATCATTGAATAAATAATACATTTAAAATTATAATATTGTAATATTATAAAAATGCCTCCTAAAACCCAGAAAAGACCAACAAAAATTGTGGCCCGTACTAACGAAGGACAAACCGACAATCCGGTAACTACTAGACCTAGAAATGTTCGTCAAATAATCAATGAACCGACTCTCAGACTTAACAACCAAGAGACAAATGATGAATACATCGCTAGAGTTTTTCGTCAAAGAATCAATGAACCGGTTATTACACCTAGAATTGTTCGTCGAATAATCAATGAACCGACTCTCAGACTTAACAACCAAGAGATAAATGAACAAAACGCTAGAATAGAAGTTCAAAACAGATTTAACAGATCTCTTCAGCGTGTCAAAGATAATGCAATATCACTTGCGGATGAGTATCCTAAACCTCTAATTGTTACATACAATAATCCTCCTCCCCCTTTGGATTTGGAATATCCCTTGGAATTGAAATATAAACCAAGTATCATTCAAGTAGAAAAAGTTACAAAGGAACTTTTTAGTAATATTATTGAAAATGAGTTGAGGGTTATATTCGGGAATCAACAAACTATAAAGGAGATAAAAAAGAGTGTTTATGACATGGAATATAATCAACAGATAAAATTTCTTACTTTTTTAGCTTATTGTAGATATGTAGGGGTAAGGAACTCGGGTGTTAATAACCCTACAAAAACAGTAACTACTGATATTCTGATAGAAAAAATAAACGCAAAAGTAATACCCGACAAATTCAAAGAATTTGTAAAAAATGAATTTAATATAAAAATAAAATATATACTATACCCTTCAATGAGTAAAAAAAGTAAGTCTACTATGATACCTAATTTGTTCTCGCGAGATACTCCCGTCGATCTTGGTGATTTATATTTACCGAATGTGGGTGTTAACATGATCGAACAAGGCGGAGATACTATTCAGAGTCTAGATCTAAGTATATTATCACCTACAGTAAGTGTAGGGAGAACTTTCGTTCACACCAAGTCTTATATAGATGTTAGAGACCATATAAACAATCTCATGAACCCAGTGAATGAGATCAAGGATTTATCAGAACTTCTTAAAAAGATGCAACCAAAGAAAGGAAAAACCAACGATATAGTGGTGCGAAATCCAATAATGAATTATTTGAAATTGAAGAAATCTACATTAGATACAAATCCATCCAGATGGATAAACCCGCCTTTAATAGACGACGATTTTGAAAAGGAAAAGGAGGAGGCGAAAGAATCTGATGATGATTTTATAAATGACGACAAAATAGACCAAACAGAAGAATCTGATGATGACTCAACGGGCAGAGACCAAACAGAAGAATCTGATGATGACTCAACGGGCAGTGACGGTTTCGCTGCTCGTAGCAAAGGAGAATCTGAAGAAGAATATTCTTCTTCCGACTCTGATGTAGAAAGTAATATTCTATGTGACAAGTGTGGTAAAAATTCGTTTGGTTCGTCTTATAAGTCCGTTAAGTATGTTGACGGAAAGATTGTAAGTGTAAATTGTTGTAGTTCTAAATGTTTTGCCAAAATTAAATTTTAAGTTATTTATACAAATATTTTATATAAATAAATGGATTATTCAGAAATAGAAAAATGGTCAGTTGACGAACTTCGTATACAGATGAAAAAACTAAAACTCCGTCCATGTAAAAAAAAGTGTGATATGATCAAAGTTATTTTAGATGAAAAGGATAAACTTTATATAAGAGGTAAACAATTAGGTGAGTCAGGTAAGGATGCAAAGACTTTCAGCGTGAATAATAAATATGCTCTCAAACAATTTAGTACACGTAAATCATCCAAAAAAATAACGGAAGAGGCTGAAATACAGAGGTTGGTATCAAATGTAAAAGCATGTCCTAAAGTCATTGACGTAGATAGTGACAGGAAGTATATATTGATGGAGAAACTAGACAAACATTTAATTGATGTAGATTCGGAAAAACATGTATCGATCGATAACCAGAAACAATTACTAAAGTTATACGACCAATTAGACGAAGTCGGGATATTTCACGGAGACCCTAACCCGTTAAATTACATGACGAAAGGTAAAAAGTTATATGTAATAGACTTTGGAATGTCTAAGAAAATAACCCCATCGCTTGTAAAGAAGTTGGGTAGTTCTACACCAAATAGAGATATAATGACACTCTCTATGATTCTAAAACTAAAGGCGATGAGATTCCCAAAGTCTGCATACTCACATTTAATAGATAGTATGTCTCGTGAACAGAAAGAAAGATTTGACTTATAAACAAGTTGGTATATAATAAATAACATGCCACCCAACTTTAAAACTAATAATATTAATATCAATGATACTCGTATACAAGAGAGAATCCGAACAAATGAACAACTACGAATGCAGACAAAATACAATGAAATCGACATAACCAGTATCGGTAAATTTAGAAATGTAACTAACGATGATAATTACAGTAGACGACAAGTCGAAAAACTTTCTAATTCTATCGAGGTACGTAACCAACTAATCCAAGATTTGACAGAACGTCTAGAGAAAATAGAAAATGGTGAACTAGACGAAGAAATGACAAATCTTATATTGAAGAACACCGAAGAATTCAAAAGTAAATCTCAGGAACACATGATAAAAATACAGGAAAAAAAAAAAATAAAACAAGAAGACTACGATTTCGGAATGAAAATGCACCTAAAAGATGTAAATGGTGACAAACAAGATAAATCCTATTTCTACAACTCGGCATTAAATCACTATGAAAAAGCCAATGAATCATTACCCGACTATATACAACGTGATCTGAAGAACATGCCTAATAATGAGGGTTATATTTGGAAAAGTGTATATTTTTATGGTTTAAAAAATGCTAATAACACAGGTCTTATGAAGATGACGGAAAATAGAAAGGGTTTTAAAATTATACATGTGTGGTCAAAGACTCTGTATAAAGTATACGAAAAGAAAAGTCGAGAGGCTGAAGTATTGATATCCACTACTGCAAGGAAATTAAAATAATTATATAAACAAAAATATAATTAATTCAGAATAAACACTTATGATCTCTTCTTGTTCTTGGTTCCTGCAGGTCTTCCAGGTCTTCTCTTTGGTCCTGACTTCATTTTAGAACGGCACCTATGTGTCGTTGAACTTCTCACTTTACTCTTTTTACATGGTTTCAAAGATCTCTTTTTTGATCTAACATTCTTGTTCTTGGCTCCAGAAGGTCGCCCACGTCTTCTCTTTGGTCCAAAACTTAGACGAACACGACATCTTTTTGTCTTAGAATTTCGGACTTGGTTATCTTTACAAGCCTTAGGAGACTTAGATCTCTTCTTTGGAGACTTAGATCTCTTCTTTGGAGACTTAGATCTTTTCTTTGGAGACTTAGATCTTTTCTTTGGAGACTTAGATCTCTTCTTTGGAGACTTAGATCTCTTCTTGGAAGACTTGGATCTCTTCTTTGGAGACTTGGATCTCTTCTTTGGAGACTTAGATCTTTTCTTTGAAGACTTAGATCTCTTCTTTGGAGACTTGGATCTCTTCTTTGGAGACTTGGATCTCTTCTTTGAAGACTTAGATCTCTTCTTTGGAGACTTGGATCTCTTCTTTGGAGACTTGGATCTCTTCTTTGGAGACTTGGATCTTTTCTTTGGGGATCTTGGAGGTGGTGGCGGAGGCATAAGATTTCTAGGAGACTTTCTTTTTGGAGATTTCCTTTTTGGAGGTTTAGGGAGCGAACCCGATTTCCTTTTTGGAGATTTAGAATTCTTTTTTGGAGATTTCCTTTTTGGAGATTTAGAATTTCTTTTTGGAGATTTCCTTTTTGGAGATTTAGAATTCTTTTTTGGAGATTTAGAATTCTTAGCCCTAGAGACCATACCTTTGAGTTGAGCCTTTGTCTTATTTGAGTACCCAGATACTCCCATAGACTTAAGGACTTTTTTCAAATCATCTATTGTGACTGGTGATTTTGATGATACCATTTTTATATTATAATAAGATAATAATATAATATATTTTTTTATTTATTTATTTCGTTTATTGAATTCGTCAATAATTGAAGATTGGTTCCTTTAGTTGAAGTCGAAAATAAACCATCAACATATATGTGAAATACTGGGATAGTTTTTATTTTCTCTGGTATACCTTCAAGTTCTTGGTCTACATCTTCCTCGCAATATATGACTCCTTGAATATCATCGTTACACATTTTCCTATATTCAGGTGTTATTTTCTGACAAGGTCCACACCATACAGCGGAATACTTTATAACCACAATCCTATTATCTCTTATTAATTCATTTCGCTGTTTTTCCGTCTCGATATCGATAGGGACCTTTGTATTCTCAACACTCTTTCGTTTCACGTTTAGTGGTACAGCGAAATTCATTTTATAACATGATATTATCTTTTTAATTACATTTAAAATTTTTCACAAGTAGAATAAAATGGAAACAGAACAAATCGATATTTTATCATTGACGACTCCGCTAAATTATACCAAACTAGAAACGACAAAGACAACATGGATATGGTATTTAAAAGATCCAATGGGTGGTCTAAATGATATATTCAAACAATTAAAACCATCAACCGAAATTCCTTTTATATCCTGGAATGGTATTCATAAAATACATAGAGGGTTTAGTAGAATGACAGCCGACTGGATTAATGACGGTAACAAAACAATAGTCATCAAACATAAGAAGACTCAAAATGAGTTAGAAAACGTAAACAACGAAATCGACAAATATTATAATGAGATACAGGTACAGTTCGATCCTGCCAATGGTCTATTTGCCTTTATTGTAGATCTCGAAACACCTAATAAAACACAGAAAGATCAAACAAAGATACAAGAGGACGTTTCAAACAGTATGAAAGATTTTGTTTTCACTAAACTTGAACAGTCAGACGTGTCTGGTTTTATAAATATCGAGATATCAGATGTCAAAAAGTTCGTCCTATTAGATATGATAACCAACGACGAATTGATATCAAGTTATTTATCAATCGACGAAATATTGCAGACTAAGAAGACATTCCTTACCATAGGATTTCACAAAGATAAAAAGATAAAATCAGATGCTACGTTTACTTTCACGTTGACACAAAGCCCGGATAAGGATAAGGAGGGCTATCAGCGAGTAAAAATAAAGGGTCAACAAGAAATTGCGGATATAGATAACTTTATAGATGTGATTACACGTATATTCGCTTATTATAAAATCAAAGAACAATCTATAGTTGATTATTACGAAGGGTTCGATATTAGTTTACCACCCGTTGAAAAAGAAACAGTGAAAGATACTAAAGTAGGTAAAAAGTATAAAGGTGGAACCAGAAGTTGTCCTAAAGACCGTAAGATAACAAGTTTTGATGATCGAGAAACAGCGGAATTAAACATGATTAAGACAGACACTAATGGCAACACAATTACACCTGACCAGATATTGGAATTACCAGAAAATGGGGATGTGGACAAACCGAATAAATTCTATGCATGCGTAAGTAACCAAGATTCTCCTTATCCAGGATTTATCATGGGTAAACCAATACCGTGTTGTTTTAAATTACCTCAAAATAATAAAGTTAAACAGAATACTACTTCACAAAACTATATATCAGGAAAGAACAAAATTTTAAGTGACGGAAAAATAGGTAATATTCCAGACATAATGGCATTCATAAATAAGTTCAGGATTTTAGATAAATCTGTAAATAATGAGTTTTTCAGACGTGGTGTAGAGAACACTAGAAAGAGTCTATTTGATTGTGTAAGTTTTGCCATGAACAACGGACAGGTAATAGATGATGACCCATTATACGATTTAGAATTTAGTAAATACAGTCTAGCAAAGCAAGAGTTATATGACTATTGTGTTACCGATATATATAACCTAGCAAAGGACAAGACTAAAAATATTGACTACCGTTTTTTTGGCGCGATGATAGGTGAGATATATAAAGTAAACCTAGTTGTATTTTCGGAAAATGATATAGTCACGCCCCGTCATTCACATGGGTATTACAAAAGAACCAACTATTACCCAACCATTATATTATTTGAACAAACGGACCCAACAAGTGGTGGGGTTCGTTACGAAATAGTTTTTGAGGTTCGAAAGAAAATAGTTTTAGGTGTGAAAACTACAGACTATAATTACCTTTTCGATAATACAAGTCTAATTTCCAAACACGTAACATCTTTACTAGATGAAAAAACCAAATTCTCCGTAAACGACCGTATTGTTCAAAAATCCAACTTTAAAATACCTAATGGTTGGTCATTAACAAATCAATGCTTTGATAGTTATGGTAAAACAAGACTTATATACATAACTGACGACATAAGTGGTAGAACATTTGGACTCCAAACAAGCCCACTCCAACCGTACGATGTTCCGGATGTACAATCAAAAATTCTAAAACCATATGATGAAGAAAGTATAGAAACAATAACGAACATTATGCCTTTGATATTTGGACCCATTGAAATAGAAACTATTAGAAATACTAACGAAATGTCATTTAGTGATGGTAATGTGACGATCACTATCCCAACAAAGGAATTCAATTCTATCGAAAATTCACCAACAATGTCTAACACAAGTATGTCAGCATTTAGGGATTATATAAAACAACAGAGGACATCTAATTACGTGATAGAGAATGCCAAATGGTTATTCGTAAAATCGGGTATAGACGAAGTTGGAGATTTTGAGAATAGGATATTCGTTGATAAGTCATTCGTGTATCAAGGAATGACTAAAATGTTTTCTTTCGATTCTGGTGTATTTGATAAAGATGAACGTATAATCGTAACTTCTACAAATATTAAAATAAAATTATTGTACGTTCTTCGGAATACGAAACTACGGTTGGGAAACAAATTAGATATTTATAAAGAGTTAAAGTTTGTACCTAACTTCTACAAAAATATAACTGATTTTTTTGATGTATTTGCACAAACACCGGGAGATCCTACAAACGTATCTTGTTCATCCTATGACATATACAAAGGTGACAACATACTCAGTGGTTTGATAAAATAATAGAAAATGATTTTTTTTACTATATCTTATTGTAAAAAAATAAAATGCCAATCCGTGAAATACAAAGAGATATAAGAGTCCATCCAAAGAATTTATCAAACAGCCTAAACGCTCATTTACTCAACGAGATAACTAAACAATTACTAAACGAATGCACCTTGAAAAACGGGCATGTTATAAAAATTTTGGAAATTAAAGAGATATTAGATAACAAAATTGAGAATTCTAGTTCGGATATTGTATTAACCGTAGTTTTTCTAATCGATATATTCAAACCAACCGTTAATGCAATCGAAGACGGAGAAATAATAGGTGTGTATGGGGACGGTTTATTAGTTAATATTAAGAATGTACAAAAAGTATTAATACCTTCATCTACTTATACCGAAAAGTTCAAGATAGAGAAAAACATTTTAGTTTCGGTCGCCGGTAAAGAAACTCTTAAACTAGGTGACATAATAAGGATAAAACTCAAAGCAATCCGTTACAACGACCACCAGTTCAGTTGTATCGGGGAATTAACTTAAAGAAGCCGTTATATATAATAAAGATAAAATGTCATCTATCGAGTTATTAATTAAATTCAAAAATTTACTCCTCTCGTTTACAGACGAACTTATTGAGCGGTTTCCAAATGAGGCTGACTTCCTTGTTATGAGGATATTTATCGACACTCAGATACCGATTAAAACAATTATTGATAACTTTATCGAACAATTGAAAAAAGATAATATGAAACTTAGGGGTATAATTACTAACCGAAATGACTCCTTCTTTATCAACGAAAAACCTTTTAGTTTTATGTCAGATGAACGAAACAACAAACTAGGTACATTATGGCTTAGTGGTGTCTTAGATGATGAGGACAAAGGTGTTCTATGGTCATGGGTAGACTCTTTTGTGAAGTTAAGTGATAGATATTCGAAACTATAATTTTTTTATTCCTATAAAAAAATTAAGAGAAATCATCAGTCAAACAATCCATATTTTCAGATTTATGACATGTATATCTTGCAAGAGAGAAGAAGAAATCACTGAGTCTATTAATGTACTTAAAAATATTTGGATCAATACTTACTTCACTCAAATCAACAGGATTCCCTTTCTCATCTGTGATAATTGATAATTCATCCTGTAGACTCCACATTTTACGTTCTACCTTTCGAACCTGAGTACGGCACATGTGAATAGAAGCGTCGAGTTCTGTAACACCGGGTAAGATAAACTGGCTAAGTTTAGGACTTATACTATCATAATTATCTATTCGGTCCTCTAATTTAGAAACATCATCTATTGTTACTACTGGTAACTTCCGACCTCTTTTATCGATGGTTGAAATAATATCATTGATATCCTGAATTTTACATTGAGCCTCCCGAAGTACTCTGATACATAAATAGTTAGCGGAAGAGTGTCCACATGCGACACCAATGCGAGAGTTTAATTCATCTAATTCACCTAATACGTCAAATATGATGCAACTTTTATCAATACGTCTTCCGTCATTTAAAGATGTTTTACCACAATCACCAGTTCTAGTATATATTTTCATTGTTTTTTTATTTTTTACATATTATGTTAAAATAAAATTGATTTTAATTTTAGAAATAAATAATAAAATCAAAACATCATGTCTAACAACAGTATCAATACTCAAATTATCGATCTATCTAATGGATCCTATAACCCTATTAAGATGACCTTCTCTGAACCAGTTGCTGGTAGCGTCCCAGGAGGAGGACCATCTATTTCATTTCAACGCATTAATATCGGGACCAAGAACGCCGATGGCACCACAGGTGATCTTGTCCTTCAAACCAGCAAACTTTTCTCCTTCGGTGTCAGTGAGAATATTTCACCGGATACCAAGAAGGTAAACGGATGGACCATGCCCTTATGCCTATGGGGACGTGACGGACCTTCTCCAGTTGAGAAATCATGGACAGACTCTTTCGACGCAATTGTCGAAAAGTGTATTGACCATCTAATCGACAACAAGGAGGAGATCGACAAACTAGAACTAGAACGTAGCGACCTTAAGAAGTTTAACCCTCTTTACTGGAAGAAAGAGAAGAAAACTGTAGATGGTAAACAACAATTAGTAGTTGTTGAAGGCACCGGTCCGACACTATATTCCAAACTCATCTTCTCCAAGAAGAACAGTAAGTTTGTAACAAAGTTCTACGATGTTAACGACGAACCTATAGATCCTCTCGACCTAATCGGTAAATATTCTTATGTTACCGCTGCCATCAAGATCGAATCCATCTTCATCGGTAACAAGATCTCTTTACAGGTAAAGGTCTATGAGGCTGATGTTGAACCTCAACAAACTGGTAATAAGAGACTACTTGCCCGTCCAACAGCACAATCTAATGTTTCAACAGCACCATCTACATCGGCATCAGCATCCGATGTCATGGGAGATGAAGATTTCTCTGACGACGATGGGAGCATCGATTTAGGAAATCAACCAAAAGTTGAACCTAAACCAGTTGTTAGAGCAGTTACCAAGAGTGTGAGACGAGTTGTTGTCCCGAATAAAAAGTAAAAAAAGAAATAAATTAGAGATGTTTTAATATATAAAATATATTAAAATTTATCAGACAAACCTTTTACCCTGTATGAGTGTTTTTTGTATAGTAGTGTTATAAAAAGCACGTAATTGAGATTCCTGAGATACAGCCTCACCAACGAACCCTGTATTAGTTTGAAAAGTAACGTTATTTAATACTGGTTTAGGGGTTTCGGTAAAACCTTTTTTTTCTATTGTAGAACTACCTGTAAATTTATTTGTTCGAGGAAGTAAGTTGAGCATATTTACTATTATATATATATATATATTTTTTTATCTAAAAACACACCATCATTATTATAAATGCCGAATAATAAAATAATTCTTAAGAAACTAACAATTCTAGACACAATATGGCACCCCGAAACAAAACTTGTTTTCAAGTCTAGAAGTGAAAAAATCGTGACTGGTATGTATGTAGATAACGAGTTCGTACATTTAGATGACACTGCGATTGAATTGTGTGAAAAATGGGGATTTATAATGGACGAGTCTCTGTTCGAGACAGTCGATGAAAATACTAATAATGTTATTGAAGAGGTTACTAACGTTGTCGAACCTGAGATTGGTCTTGTAAATGAAGATATTGTCGAGACTAACAACAAACAAGATAAGGAAGACATTGGTGTTGTGCATGTAAATGAAGAGATTGTAGAGACTATCGAGTCCGATAAGGAAGAGATTGGTGTCAAGTCTACCCAAGAAGAAATTAATAATGTTCAAGAAGAGGTTGTCACTAATAACCTAGAAACATTGGACTCAAAATTATGTTGTGTTGTTAAAACTCTCAGTGAGGTAATTAGCCAAATTAAACAGGCTCATGATTTAGAGTTATCAAATTCAAAAAATGAGATTCTAAAACTTAAAGAGGCCTTATTGAGAATGACTGACGAGCGAGATAAGTTGGAATCGAAGTTTTCTGTTTTGAAGGGGTTACTTGGTTAAATACAGGTTTAAATATTTAATGACTAATATTAAATATGACAAGTGTATTTGTAGTAGTATATTATAACGTAGATGAGGTAAAGAACTCTGAAGTTATCGGGGTATATAAAGAGAAAAAACAGGCGATAGATGCATTGCTAAAGGCTGCTCATTATGACGACAAAGATGGGGTATTAAGACAATATAGGGTGATAACAAAAGACTACGAATCATTTGGAAAGTTGTATGAAAAAGTATCAACTGAAATGGAGTTAGTAGATTTCGACATCTATAGAATCGAAGAGATACGAGGTTAATTTTATTTTTGTTATATAAATAAAATATTTGTTAGTTTAGATTTTACATGCGTCTAGATTCATTTTCAATCCCATTATACCAGTGCCAGTATGTGAACGTTTTCCACATATTATAGAAGCACTGATACCCCTAGTTGGTTCTACCTCTCCTTGAGCCGCTGCGTTCAAAAAGTTGTCGAGAGATTCTTCGAACGATGCTTTTCCCATTGGACCACATTCATCTTGTTTGAGAGTGTAACGAGATATGGACGATATACTTCCCGAAAAAGTCATCCTGTCTACCAATAGTCTAGCATGGCATTCGTTAATTCCGTCCATAATACTCATAAACTCTTCCACTAAGAATGCTTTGGTCGCTTCGACCCCTAATGTCTCGTATATTTCCCATATATTATTAGAAGTTGTACGTGTCTCGTCGACACTAGGCAATGACATTATCTTTTGTAGAATATTCAACTTTCTAGGGTCTGAGTTGGTCGCATTTGTCTCTATAAACCATTCGTTTTTATCAACACTGTAGAAAATTTCTAAAATACCTTGTATTCCACATATAGGAATATTTGAGATGTTAGGTTCGACTACGTCTTCCATGTAAATTTCCATCGCATTTTCAGGTGTTATGTATGCGATGTTTTCTTCTACCTTACAAATGACATTTGTAGGGTCTACGTAAATATCTAACCTACCGTCACCCACTGGTGAGAACATACAATATAAATCATCATATTCGCTCTCAATCGCATCGCTTACCTGTTTTTGGGTTATCTTATACTCGAACATTTTCGGTACGTTTAACATTATAGTAACGCAACTTGATAGATCATCGAATTTACAAGGTTTTAAAATAAGAGATGGTTTAAACCAAGGTTCTTTATTTTTTATGTTTTGAACCGAGGTACACTTTGTAGTAAGGTCTTTGAGTGTGATACCTGTTATACTGTCACCTACTGTTTCACGGGTTTTCTTCACTGTATCGTTTCCATCATTGAAGAAAATTAAATGATTGACCATTTTTTGGTTTCGTGTTGCATTTAGCAACTCTTGGAATCTAGGTACTCCCTCAGTCATTGTCGTTTCACTTTGACCTGCTTTATGAAATGTGTTCAATGCTGTTTGGGTGTTTTTCTCGCCGATACTCTGTGCGCATATAACACCGACAGCCTCTCCAGGTTGGATTAAACTATCTTGATATACTCTAGATAATTCTGTTTTCAACTCGGGGATTATTTCAGGATTTACGAGTTGCCCACGTAATTGGACTCTAAATCTTTCTTTGTTACGTTCGCAAATAGATTTTGCGCATGCTAGTGGGATTCCTTTTTGTGGTTCTATGAAGTTAATAATATTCTCGATTTCATCGATTGTCAGTAGACGTGTCATAATGCATTATTTTATTGAAAATATAAATTATTTTCAATTTTATTGTTTTAAAATTTTTTAATTTTAAATAGTAATGGCTAAGTTTACAAGATTGGGAATCCAAGAGCACCACCGGTAACACGAATGATGTTATGGGAGATACCGTTGACAACAAGTTCCCATCCACTTCCAATACCAGCAGTATTGGCGAGGATGAGCGAAATGTTGGTAAGCATACCGTAATTGGTGGAACCACATGGGTCAATCTTCATTAAGTCAAGAGCATATGAGTAAAGATGAATTCCTGGTTCGCTTGTTGGGATGGCAGCGGCATGGTAGAAAGGTTGAATATGTGTGAAAAAGTTTGATGGGATTGAACCAAGACGAGTGGTATTCTCGTACAATAAGGTTACGTTATCGATTGGGGATTTTCTGTCATATACACCTGCAGCCTCAGAAACGACGTTTCTAGTGTGGTATCTAGAGAGTTGGTCACCTCCTGCTCCAGCTACACCGACACCGGTTTGGGCAGTTGCCAAGTCTTGCGCGGTGTTACGGAGACCGAACATGAGGGCTTTGATTCCATGGGAGAATCTGATATCGTATTGAGAGGTTCCATCGGTTGTGTAAGATGTAATTGGTTGTGCTTGCATTTGTTCGATGGCGATATCTCTGGTAGTGGCTCCCATAAGTGCTCTCTCTTCGTTGGTTACAACGGCATAGTTGGCCCATACACGTGCCTTTGATAATGAGAATGCAGCAGTATTGGTGTAAGTTGTTGCAGATGCGGCAACAATTTTGTCGGTTCCGTCTACATCGAATGCAGTTAATAGTTCGGCGGCGGTTCTCATGGTAAAGTTGATTCTCATGTCATTGTATGGAAGGGCAGCAGTTGGAAGCGAAATTCCGGACTCTCTAGAGAAGAAGAACGGAATAGGAAGACATAGTTTGTGAGCGACACTTGCGTCGAGTCCGTGGAGGAATACAGCGTCTTGTCCGTTGGCAGCTAAAGTTTTAACACCAGCACCGATCAAAGCATCATAACCAGCCTTCTTTGAGGCGTTGACGGAGAAGGCAGACCAAAAATCGAGTTGAGTAGAATCGATCTTCATAGCGACTAAGTCGTTGAAAGTGATGGTGACCTCCTTGACAAGGTTGTGCATGAAATTCTTACACCAGAAATTTCTAAATCCGGTTTGAGCGGTGACAACTGGGGTAGTGACTTCTAACCATGTTTGTAAAAGGTAATCGGCGGCACGTGAGATAGTAACTGACCAAGTGTTACCGAAATCGGCGGTTCCTGAAGCAGAAGCGAGGACAACTGGAACTTGTGAAAACCAAGTTGACTTGATGTGTTGTCTGACGAAGTAGGTGACAGCATCGTCTCCTCCGTATAAGTAGGTTTCAAGAGTATCGAGGGTGGCAAGATCGACAAATGCCGAAGTAACATTAGATGTATAAGATGACATGTTTTATTAAAGAGTAGAAAAATTTTTTAAATAATAATTTATTTTATGTTGAATGTGATATATTTAGGTTTTAAGATGTGTATATAAGCGACTAAAATAATAATGGCTTCTTTCGATATTCTAGAGATTGATACACGTATAAGAGAAGAATTATCTAGTCTAAATGTCAACAAGTATATTAAAATACGCGAGGAGATGTTGAAGGCTATCGATACAAAACATACACACCGTAATAAACGTATGGTCGATAAAATACAGAAAGAGATACATAGAATTGGGTTGTTGATAATTGACTTACAAAATAATTACAATATTAATTTTTATATAAGTGACACTGTTCATTATATAGAAGAATATAAACGTATCCTCAAATTACCCAAGAAAATGAACTTTCTAGGTAAAGTTATAGAGACCGACAATCAAGCAAAATATGAAATACTCAACAGTTATCTTAAATCTAGTGCTAAATACACTAATATAGCGCATGAGAGAATAGTACTTGATGTTAAATGTTTCAACTGCAATAAAAATCTAGAATATGAAATATTAGAAGATAGTTCATTTATATGTAGCAATTGCTCTTCGGAACAGGGATCATCTATAGTGGTATCATCTTTTTCTGATGCGGAACGAATCAATATCTCGTCTAAATATTCATACGATAGAAAGACGCATTTTCGAGAATGCGTCAGTCAATATCACGGAAAACAAAACGTTATTATACCTCATAAAGTTTACGATGATCTTAATAAAAGTTTTTTGTTTCATGGGTTGGTCGATGGTACAAATGACACGCCTCATATTGAAAGATATAAACGCGTTTCCAAAAAAGTCGTATTAATGTTCCTTAAAGAACTTGGATATTCTAAACAGTATGAGAATTTGAACCTTATTCATTCTGTGGTAACTGGTAGTAAACTAGACGATATAAGTCATTTGATTGATCTTATACTAGAAGATTTTGATGTTTTATCTGAATTGTATGACCGTAAATTTGCTCACGTTAGCCGAAAGAATTTCATAAACACCCAGTACGTATTATTCCAACTACTGCGTAAACATGGGCACGATTGTGATAAGGAAGATTTCACTAATTTAAAAACAGTAGATAGAAAATTCTTCCACGTGGAAATCATAAAAAAATTATTTCAAGATTTAGGATGGAATTATGTTTCTATATTCTAAAAATATATTCTATAATAAATGATGTATAAATATGCATTCGATAAATTTAAAAATATTCCGAGAAGTAAAAGTTATGAAATAATGGTGACTGGTTCAGTCGTCGTTCTACTCATAGTGGTGATATTTCGTTTTTTTACCTCCAATGAAGATCAAGACGGAACATGGACTCGTAAGAAATATTACGAATTATTACCCATCAGGGAAACAAGTGATTATAAACCAACTGATGGCGAGTTACGCGATAGCAAAGGAGAAATTGAATGTCGACGTGTCCTAAATAATATATTTGATAGACCTTTTCATAAAGATCGTCCACACTTTCTAAACAATCCTGTGACAGGAGGTAAACATAACCTAGAGTTGGATTGTGTAGATCATGAATTAAAAATAGCAGTAGAATATAACGGAATACAACACTATGAATTTATTCCTTTCTTCCATAAAACTAAACAACATTTTCAAGCGCAAATGTATAGAGACGACATGAAACGTAGAATGTGTAAAGATAAGGGTTATACACTAGTCGAAGTTCCGTATACTTTAGATATAAAAGATATTGATAATTTTATTAAAACAAAACTTAGCGAGGCAGGACGAATTTAAATTTTTCATACTATTTATGTATGAAAAAATATTCTTATAATTTATTCTTCCGTTAATGTATCTATTGTATCTAAAACTGTATCAAGTCTAGCAATAGTTTGCGGACAATTTGAATATGTCTCTCTTAAATTTACTATACCTTTTCTCGCATCGTCTATATATCGTTTCATTTCTACTTTTTTTTCTTTACTGGTTGAATTGTATAATTCAATTGCTCTGGTAATAATTAAAGCAACCTTTCTAATAGTTTCTTCCCTGTTATCTCCTCGATACCATCGTTTTAAAAATTCAGGAACATAAGTACCAGATTCAATATTAAGATAAGATTCTCTTGTTATTATTTTTTTATTTTGTTCTACTTTACTAAGTACTTTCAAGTTAATAATGATTTCTTGTCTATATTCTTCAATCAATAGGTGAGACATTCTATTAAATCGAGGTCAATATACGTTTAAGTAATTATTCAGCAGTTATGGTTTTACTTGACGGAACCCAAGTGAATTTCATTTTAACAGCCTGTTCCTTCGTTATTAGATTAGATTCAATCATATCTGACATGTTCTCGTTTGCCGATAGTTGTATTATTAGGTCTTCGGCTCTAAACTGACAACAGCTCTGTCTATTATACAACATAATTTCGTCTATCTTGTATTCCTTTCCTAAATCTACAAGAAACCATTCCTCTTCACCGTCCCTAGTGTGTGCGAAATCGTCCATCTTTCCATTTGTGAAATTTCCGTGTGGAAACTGTGTAACATTGTAATCAGATGAGGCTGTCACTGTTTTATTCAATGCGACATTATTTGCGCCTGAAATAACTTCAATTTCTGCTAAGTTCATCCAGTGACCACCAAGACTATCAAATTCTGGGTTTCTCTTTCGCCAAACCCTAACGTATCTGTACTTGACAATAGGTTTTCTAACCATAAATATAACTAGTCCCAAAACTATTAAAACCATAAATACTACAATAATAATTTTCATTCGATTTCCCATTTACTTTTTATTTTTATTTTTTTTACTTTCGAATTTACCAAAGAATTGTGCGAGACCAATAATTAGCACTGTTTTTATTATTAGCAGTCAAATTTCCAGAACCATCCCGAATACCACCACTGCGATTTAGGTAATTTTTCCGTCGGATTGGATCATTGTGTTGAGTGAAGTCTTTCATTGTCGCGTCACCAAAATGGATTTTTCTTTTATTTCCGTTTTTCATTACATAAACCATCCCCTTTTTAGTTATATTGTCACTCTTAACAGGTTTATAAAGAGGTTTTTCTGTAGACCAATCAGACGGTTGTTTCATTAGTTTAGGTGAGAATCCGCTAGATTTACCGCCTGACGGAAAGAAATTAGCGGTTTTCCACATAACCCTACCTTTCATATCTTTCTGTTTCTGTCTTGCTAACTTTATCAATGTTTCTTTTGTGTGTATCTTCAATAATTCTGGTATAGTCATGGGTGTTTTTGAATCAACCCTTTTTAGAGGTCTGCAAGCCTTTGTCTTTGTTTCACTGGAACCACATTCTACCTGTTTACCGTTTTTCAAATAAATTTCTACCTGGACCCATTGTTCTGTGTACCATCTAGAAATACCAGTTGTTTTACTAGGTTTTTTACCTGAATATGTACCTCCTTCTTTCTTGTATTGTCTTACAATCCATGAACTGGCGTAAAGACTTGGATAATGTTCAAATTTACGTTTGGCTTTTTCTTTGACTGAATTATAAAGTTTCGTATTCGTTGGTTTCGGGGATGTCATTTTTATTATACAGATAATAAAATATTTATTACAATGTTGATCAGTATATTGAATTTTTCATGATTTCTTTGGTACCGTTAGAAAATTCTATATGTAGTTCGTTGACATTGAAAAACGAAGGTTTTATATCGTAACCGTGCCAGTCGAAACAGGGCCCCATATATTCAAGTACGATATCGGTTATATTGTTACCAAGATCATCAGTAATTGTTTCAACCAGTTTTGGTCCTCTATGTGGTTTAATTAACATTTTGTATGATTTATTATTTATCTTGTATTCTAACTGGTAAAGATTTTTAGAAATTGTTTTGACACGTTTATCGTTGACAATAATGTAGTCTAACATCACATCTAACATAATCCTAATGCTTTTGACATACACAACAACAGTATACGTCTCCGTTTTAGATACCATACAAATTAGTGTGTTCCAATCATTCTGAAACTTGTGTAAAGTATTATTGAGTCGTTTGATATATTTCCACATTTATATATTAGTAATATTTTATACTTAAATAGTATAATAAAGATGATGTACATTCTAGTTTTAGTAATTGTGTTTGTTTTAATATGTGTTTGTGTTTTACCGTCAAAAAATAAATTAAACACTGGTATCTTATTCTTCGACATAGACGCGACCATGTCTAATATGCCAGTAAGTGATAGGGACTTTGTAATGCAATATTGTGTTAATAAAGGCTATGATATTGGTATAATCACAGCAAGTGATAGACCCAAATGGTATTTAGTTAATGAAAACGGAAGTCCTAATTACGAATTTTCTCCTTGGATTACACCTATAATGGCTAAAATATTATTCGACACAAAATTCAAAAATTATAATACTATGACTTTGACTGGTGGTCAAATTGAACGGTTTCCGTATTTTCCAGAAGACCGAAAGATGTATGGATGGAAGAAAGGATGGCAGATGGATAAGGCAATTATAGATGGAGGGTATGACAGATCAAAGTCATATTTGTTCGATGACCAGATTATTGTTTTGGATGCGGTGAGCGAGATATGTCATGGTGTTAATTTAATATTGGTAGACAATACCTATTCTAATAGAACACTTGATATGTCGATGATTGGAAGATTGTTAACTTATGGTTGACGAAACAATGATTGTAATATGAATTTAAATGTGTGATATCTAGAGTGTAAATGGGTCAATATTACTATCCTATTATCCTCGGAGATGATAGAGCAACAACAGAACATATACGTACATATCTATGTCCTGGTCAATTTGGTGGAAGTCTTAAAATACATACACATACTTACGTTGGAAGCGGTGTGATGAAAGGAATAGAGTACTTGCTTTCACCAAAAGGCAAATACTACATGTCTAGACTAGTTTGGGCCGGCGACAATGCACCAAAAGAGCCTGGAACAGACAAGAACTTGAACGAAATGATATGCCACGAGAACAACTCTAATACAACTCCGCATGAAACAGAGGAGGTAAATTATAAGTATATTATTAATCACTCAAAACGCAAATATATTGTGAAACCACAACCTATTGAAAGGTTGCCATATCACGAAAGGATAGTTGTCGTTCATCCACTGGCTCTACTAACATCAGATGGTGAAGGGCATGATGGCCATGGATATTGTGGATCCAATGAGAATATAGGCACTTGGGCACGAGACGTTATTTCCGTGAACGATATTTATCCCGATGGTTTCGAACTTCTAGAAACTACATTTCACGATAACTATAACTAAATAAGAGGCTATGAATACAAGGAAAAATTACCTCTTGTGAAAAAAAGACTGGATATGTCGAAAATTGTTAAGTTAAAAAAGATAATTATGTATATTAAATGATAATATTAAATGATAATTCTGAATATTGTAACGTAGTTCTTGTATTCTCTTTGTCGTTAGTATTTATGGTATTAGCATCTCCTTACTCTTTCAAGAAATCTAATACTGTAGTTTATTCAAACACTAGTTTAATGACTGCTGAAGAAGGTAGACCTTATGCATTTGGTATACTGTTACATTCATTATTATTTTTCTTGTTTGCTTTTTCTATCGTAACAAATAACTATATATTATTCATAATAATGTTATTTGCATGTTTAATATTGTAATAATTATTTAGAAATATTACAATTAAAATGTAGGTATTGACGAATTAGAACTAGCACTGAAAGTTTCCATTCTTGGTTTTGGATGTCTGAGTTTGTAATCGTCTCTATGTGAATCTACATTCTTTTCTATTCTACGATCCGGAACTTTGATTTCGACAGTTGGTGTGTTAGGTGTGAGTCTTATAAAATTTTCTGCGTTCACGTGAGCATTATTTCGACTTGTGCTAGACCTAGCAAATATATCTTTCACATTCAGTTTAGCAGATAAGTCACGCGAGAAGTGTTCCTCGTCGTATTTAGGTAAGAAATGCTTTCCTGAACCAGCCTCGACTGTTATTTTTCCATCTAGAAGTTTAGAGAAGTGTTCTTCGTCATATTTAGGTAGGAATTTCTTTCTACTATCACCTGTGATTATAATGCGCTCTGTAATACCACCGACTTGTTCTGGTATATATTTTTCGAATGTACCCATAGTATCGCGACCACTTTTACCCTCTACTGTTATATAATTATCCTTGATCGAACTTTTCGCAGTTATGCCAAACGAACTGTTCGCACTATATTGACCGAGTGTAGAGTATACCTTAGTAGGTTTTACAGAAACACGTAAGAAATTTTCAACAGATACAGTACCTTTAGCAAGAACATCCCCACGTTGTATCTTATCATTCGTGACAAATGGTGCAGCGTTAAAGATAGCCTCTCGATTACCTTGTGCACTTCTAACTTGTGTTTTATTTATACCTTTTCTCCCTCCGGTCATTGCTAGAAGAGATTCACGTATGTCATTACTACCAATTGCATCATGTGCTATAGTTGAGAATTCTCCATTTAATGCCTTTCCGACTGCACCACCTCCAGAACCATGCGGATTTATTCTCACACCATCACCTGCTACTCTATCGGAACCTCGAAGGTTACCTTTCGCTCTAATTAAAGACGCATATCCTCTATTACCATCAGTATTTAAGAAATGAGCCTGTTGTTGATCCATTATAGACCTATACGCCTTATTAGTAGTTATTTTTTCTGCGGTCATATAACTCCTGTCAACCCGTTGTATAGTCCTATCACCCTTTCCAGATGACTGATTTCCAATACCAACACCCATCACTGCCTTCGGTTTTTTCCGTAATGCACTGAGACTAAACTGATCCATGTTTTATTAAACAGATTATAAGTTTTAAATTTCTTAATGTTTAAAGAATTATTTTTATTACAACAAATGTCAAACGATAATGATAAAAATGTCGATGTTAATGATTATGAGTTAGTTGCCGTATCTAAATTAAGTGATGAAGAAAAAAGAATGTACAAGTCCTTAGGTAAGGCTTTGTTCGGTAATACTCAGTTCAAGGGTTCCGAGATAGTAAATACTGATGAAGATCCACCTGAAGAAGTTTGTGCCTTTGTCGTAAGGCAATTAGATGACGGAATACACCCTAGTTTTCTAGAGGAGGGTGAAATTGCAGTTTTAGAGAAAAACTACGGCACTGAATGGTATAAAAAATGGAAGTATGTAGATAAAGATTTAACAGAAGTATTTACTGTTGATCGTAACTAATTTGTGGTTTTGTATAATCTGGTTGTATAGTCGATAACACGCTTACGGAGTTCATAAGAATCATAAAAGGAATCTTGATTAAATTAAACACATTTTCAACAAAATCTATATGACCGTCCATTCGACTAGTGGTATTTTTCATTTCAATTATTTCCTTTCTTAATTCTCTGATTTCATTCAATAACATTGCAGTGTCATCGTTCATAATTTATTATAATATATAAAATTTTTATACTTATAATAAATGGAGTTGCCTGAAAATTCAGCGCTTGTTATAAGAATACTTGGATTTACTTTATCTGTTGTACTGATTTTTGATTTTATAGAAATGAGTCCATCGATTGATACTCACACTGGTATTTGCGGTATGTGTTTTCTTGTTATAATGATTGGTTTCGTGTTTGGGTTATTATTTTCATATCGTTTACCAAAAAAACAATAAATTTTTAATTATAAATTAAGAATTTAATTATCTAAATCAACACATTATGCTTCTGATAAGGGTAGATCTTCGTGTATTGACAAACTTTCTCTATAGATACCAAACCTTATCGATAAGGTTTTCATTTCTCTATAGAAAGTAGCGTATAATCCCAGTATATTTATGAACAAAATTATCTCTGAAATACTTAGTATGAGAATAAAGACTTTTTTAGGGTCGGTCAATATTAGGAATATAAGGGGTGGATATATAGAAAGATTCAACATCGCACAATATAATAATATTTTTCTAGCAAACCGTTCGTTATCGGTACCTAATTCAGGCAACAATAGGTCCAACTTATATGACAACATCCCGTATTTGAGTCCGCTAGCAAAGAATAAAATCGCAAACGAAAAATGAATATTTTTAGTAGTCGCAACAGTCTGAAAACTAGCGACTCCGAGAGCACTTAACCCACTGATAAATGCTACTTTCAAACTCACATCGTTTATCCTTGTACTCATGCTTTTATGGTTTTGACTATTATCTATATAATATTTAACATATTCGTGTCTAACGAACGAAACAAAGGGTATAAGAACAGTTGTCAATGCTAGACCCATGGTTCCAACACTAGATGCTGGGGAGTTTTCAATAGAAGACGACAGATAATAATTCGGGTATGACATTAGATCTCCAGAAGCAGAAATGAAATATGTAATAATGAAAGTAACTACTGGCATTATCAACAATGCTCTGAATGCCGGAACTATTTTAAATATATAATCCATGCTTTATTCATATAATTTTATTTATAAATACTGAAAACAATATTGTTTATAATTTAATTCTTATTATTAAAATAAGAATATAATAATTTACTTTACATCTCGTCTTCGTATACCTTCTTAGGTTTCTCGGTGCTGGACTTTAATTCAAGGACACGAACCTTCTTAGTATCTACAGCGTCCATTTCAACAAGATTATCCATCATGTCATCGCTTAGGTCAATCCCAGGTAGAGGAACATCATTAACTAGATATCTCATGAAACCACCCTGTTTCTGATCCTCCGTTAGATCATTAGTAAGCCCAGATTTAGTACGTGCACCTGTATACTTCTGATAAAAGTTATCTTTGAAAGTAGGGTGTTCAACGTCGGCACCTTCCAATTCACGCCTGGTCTTAATAATCAAATTCTTAAGTTCCTTGATCTTGTTTACGTGCTCAAGGTAAGTCCAAGATAATTGAGCCTTTTTGACATTTAGAGTAATGTATTCATCCAGGTCGATATCAGCCTGAGGGCGATTACCTGATACATCTTCCATCAATTCATGTTCCCGACTCTTAATCTCTTCGGCGAGTTTCTGATCCTCTTTCTTTTGTCCCTTAATAGCGGCAGAAACAGACTCTGTTGTATCCTTTCTGATATCGACCTCTGATGTTTCAGCTGCATAACTCTTACTGTTAGTAAGAGGAAATGGTCTACCTACATATGCGTGATAGATAATATGAGTAGAGTCTACATCCTTTATCAACATCTCGGCGCGTTGGTTTGCTTCGTCCTCAGTACTATAATTACCTCTTAACTTAGCAAAACCATAAATACCCTTTGAATTAGGTGTAGCCCCCTTAGCAGGGATAAAAGAAACGAGCCCGATAGTTTGTAGTCCAATAGCAGGATCCGCGTAATTCCTATCGCGCACAGGGAATTTTTTAGTAAAATCAGACACATTTAGTTCAGCAACAGCATCAATAACTTCGCTGTCTGTAAGAGCAGGTTCTTTGGATGCTTGGAATTTAGGATAATCGCCAGGTGTAGATAGAGATGAAGACATTTTGTTTCTTTTATAGTCATATCTCTTTAGACATTTTATGAAACTTTGTATACGTCATCGGGACCTACACCACAGTAGTCATCAACGAGTTTCGCAAACTTATTGTAAATCTGGTATTGGTTGTCACATGTTGGACTGTGAGCCTCGTCCATTAAAGATGTGAAAATACTATCAAATTTCTTGGTGTGTCCAATTTCATCACATATTACATGTGATATTTCGTGTAACATAACGTGCATCAGCATTACGTCATCATAATACTCGCCAGTCTTTTTATTCCTTGTACAAATATACATAAATTCTTTATTTATTGTATATGAACTACCACCCCGACACATTCGTATTTCTTCCATTATATTCTTCTTATTATAATTTAGGCTTACTAAGTGTCCTGTCCACGGAGTTCTTCTAGAATCCATCCAGTTAGAAATAATTGTTTTTATCTCCTCAACCTTGGGATCAAACTGACACTTTTCACAGTTATGGCAATCACCGTTTGCGAAAAAGAAACTCTCAAACCCTTCTATTGTTTGAGGACAAGAAATAGACATTACAATATAAATTATAACAAGTAGAATCACTAGATTCAATATGCTATTAATCATTTATATTAACAAAACATTTTTAACATATACCATAAAAGATATTATAAATTTTTTCAGAAATTTTAATTCCTACTCTTCTTGTTTTTCCGTTAGCAATTGGAAAAGTTATTTCGGATAGCATTGTTTTTCTTTTATCTTCAACTAAATTTTCATACGCTGTCATTAGAGAAATAACGGAAGGATACTCAGAAGTTATCACTCCTGCAATCTTTTCTGTAACATGTGGTATAAGAGATAACTGCTGAATGAACCAAACAGAAGGCGTAACATTATCTTTCTTCCGTGTCTTCAAAGTGGCAGCATATCCAACATCGGTAATATTAGAACTTCCAGTACCAAAATACTTATCTATATCGACTATCAATTTCTGTAAGAGACGTTCTATAAATAATGCCGTCTCTTCAATAGAAATAGTTCTATACACCTTAATGTTATCTCTTAATTGAGTATTTATCAAACTACCTAAAAGAGTCGACACACTCACGCCAGAAATTTTAGAATCTAATGTCTTCATCAAACCACCTTCTATTAGATACATGATTCTAGATATATCAAGACCGCAATTTAACAAACGCGCTTTCTGTTCCCTATTTCGCCCATCACAAATAGACGCTTTCAAATCGGCTATAGTTTTTCTCTCTATAACTAAGACAGGAATTTGCTCTTTACGAAAAACTATGTCTCCTATTTCCAACATCTCAACTTTAAACTCTACATTATTATTTTTTAGAATTTCTATTAACTCTCTCTCCCTATTATCTATTATTAATTCTATTGACATCTTTTATTAATAATACTTCAACTTTAAACACATATACTATTTATATTCATTCTCTTTTCTCAATCGTTCTCTTACACGCATCAAATCATCAAATACTACTGGTGGGTTTCCTCTCGAAAAGTGTGTTAGTTTTGCGTTTTTTGTATCCAATAATACTGCTTCTAAATCATCATTTTGGGAGAATTTTGCATACATTGCTTTTTCCATTTCTTCAACACCGCGTCCTTCAAAGAAATCTTCATCAACCTTAATATCTAGAGGGCGAAGTAATGTCGTTATAGATTTAGCGTTTTTTACTTTCGTTATAGATTTCCCAGTTTTTCCACCAGCAATTTTTGCCGTAAGAGGATTTGTTGACAGGTCAGTAGTACCAGAAGTCAAAGAGAAAGTATGATAAAATTTTGCATTATTTTTTTTGAATTTAGAACCTTGATAATAATGTTCCACGGAAGCCCACTCACGGTCGTCTAATTTAAATGATGCACCCCAGAAATTCGATAACATTTGACGCCATTTTGGATTTTGTTCCAAAATCTTATATGTTCCAATTTCTCCTTCTGCAATCCTCTCACCTTGACCATCACCGGGTAAAGGTTTTGTCTTAGACTTTTCACCGGGTGAAGGTCCATCCTTCGATTTTGAATAAAACTGGAAAATAGTCCTATCATCATATAAATCTTCATCAAGTTCATCTCGAGATGTTTTTTCTGCGACAGTATTATCGGTTATTATCGTCTTTGCTTCGATGTTCATATTTTTAAAAAGTGTTCCTAAATCAAGTTCGTTGTTGTCTATAGAAGAATCATCATCAGATTCTCCTTCCTCGAGATTATTTTCCTCACTACTATCATCATATAATTCTATATCTCTTTCTGCATACCTTTCTGCATACAGTGCTTTAGAATCCTCGAGATTATTTTCCACATCATTATCATAATATAATTCATCATCAGGTTCTTCATCCATAATGGTAATTTCGTTTTCTAAATCAATTCGCTGTATATTTGGTCTAATTTGACGTGTATTAAGAATATTTATTAATTCCTCATTACCACCTATGAATACACCATCGACAACAAGAACTGGAACAGTAGTGTAATTAATTGACTTCAACATGTCTCTTAACTCTCTAGGTATTGTATTGACATCCTTCACTTTAGATAAAAAGTCAATCCCCGCTTTACTTAATGCTTTCTTTGCCGATTCACAAGCAGAACACCCATCTCTTGTATAAAGAACAAAATCACCTTTTATAATTGAAAGTCGTAAGTTCTGTTTATTAGTTAATGAATTCGGTTTAATCCTTCGACGATAAATCATTTTAGATACTTCTTCGAGTCTTTCTTTTATTTTAGCGTCAGTTTTCCATTCACTATTAATTACGGTTCCTAACTCTGAATCAGAATAAGTATGTAAAAATTTGAAATAAATCCAAAATATCTCAGGGTCTACGTTCTCAAATAAGTTTTGTGTTGTTGAAAATTTTGTAAGATAATCTGGTATAGAATCAGGAGATATAAAAATACCAACACATGAAGGGAACAACAAAGAAAGTATCAATCGACACGAAAAATTGTTGATTTCCAAGAAAGACGGAACCTGCTTAGTACCTCTGTTTATTTTTGAAACCTCTAATATTAGTTCCTGAAATGCACGTACTAGGGTAATTACATAATTTCGGACTATTGGTTTAGTTACACCTTTCTTTTTGATAAGTTCCGTCTTGATCTTTTTCAGGACTCTAAGGTTAACCTGTTCAATAACATCAACATCGCCATCTTCTATAACCTCTAGATCTGATAGATCAGTTCTTACTATCATATTAGCAAACCCTGGTATATTATTAATCCAAAACTTACGATGTTTAATAACAGAATCCGTTATAATCTGTGTAATAAGATTAGTATCATCGTCAACCATCATATTTATATAATCTGATATCGTAATTCTGGAACCACTATCATCAACAAATGAAGTTTCTTGAGATAGTTCATTCTCTTCCATAATTTCATGGAAATATTTGTCGAACTTATGAGAAATATAATACATATATAGAGTGTTTGTAAGTTGATTCTTTTCAGACATTGTCATATTAACTAAAGAGTCAGTAGGAAGATTGTAGTGTTGAATGTACATTTTCAATATAAAAGTTTTTATATAATCAGCCTTTGCTATCTCACGAGCGATTGACGGTGTGATATATTTAAATTTCTTTGCGTCAAAATATAAGTTAGAATGCGCTTGAGACTCGTAAAGTAGTCTATTCATATCACGTAAACGTTTAAAAGCAACAGATGTGTTACCATTACCACGACCAAGTCGTTCGGGTTTCATACGAGAAATAACAGAAGTAAGAACATATTCAGATAATGAAACTGCTTTATCCATATATCTATATTCAGCACCAAGCATGTCATAATTTTCATTTGAAACAAATGCGGTCATTATTTTATTAAAGCATTGATTTTAATAAAAATTGAAAATAAATTTAGTTTTCTACATAATAATCACGTAATGACAATCCTAACAGAAAAACATATACAGAATATTATTAAAAGCCATAGCGAAACAATCGGCTTGGTTGACCATCAAATACAGTCATACGAAAATTTCATGACACACGGGATAGATGAAATCATATCATCCAACCCGATAAAAATTGGTAAAAATAGGATTATATCATTCTCCGACGTTTACATTCCGAAACCAACGGTTACAGAAGCAGATAGAACAATCAGAGACTTGATTCCTTCAGAGGCGAGAGTAAGAGATCTTAGTTACGAATCACCCGTCTATGTTACAATAGTTGACACATGCAATAACGAAGAAGGGGTAATTATATCTAGTAATATACATAACCGGGTTGAAATATGTAGGATTCCTATAATGTTGCGAACATCTCATTGTCATTTATATAACCAGACCAAAGATACACGCGTTAAGATGAAAGAATGTGAATATGATAACGGGGGTTATTTTATTATCAGGGGTAATGAAAGGGTTATAGTTTCTCAACTTAGGTCAATTTACAATATAGTACTTGTGTTTGATCAACAAAACGAGAAATATGAGTACATTGCAGAGACTAGGAGTATGTCCGATTCAACTGGTCATTCAGTTGTTTTGAAATCTGGACTTTGTATCGATAATCGAACAATCGATATCACTCTACCATACATAAAAGAAAATATTCCTGCCGCCATAGTCTTCAAAGCACTTGGATACCATACTTTCGATGAAATATCTAGTCTTATAAAACTAGAAGGTGATGAAACCGCGAAGTATATAAGGTTTATGATTCGTAGCGGTTTCTGTGACGATACAGATGCTTATAACGAACCTGATGAAGAAAAGAGAAAAGAACTCATAATAGAAAAGGCGTGTAAATACATTGGTGAACGTTCTTTATATCCAGTTAAACAATGCGACTACACCAAATATGGAGACCAGATAATCAACACTGAATGCCTTCCTCATATGGGTGTCTCTTCGTCCAAGAAAGCAAAGGCTTTATTCTTCGGTCATATGATTCATAAATTATTATCTACAAAACTCGGTATACGAACCGTTGATGATCGAGACGACTATGCTAATAAACGAGTCGAAACTACTGGTATTCTATGCACCGAACTATTCAAACAACTATTTAAGAAATTCAAGGAATCAGTTCTCAACTCGATAGAAAAAAAGAAACAAGTTACTTTCGACATCACCTCTCTTATTAACAGAAACAACACAATAACATCTGGGTTGAGACATTGTTTTTCGACTGGTAATTGGGGAGTACCGAAGACATCTTATGTACGTGCAGGAGTAGCACAAATCCTATCGAGATTATCTTATGGTGCTACTTTATCTCATATGAGACGAATATGTATTCCCGTTGGTAAAGAGGTTAAGAATGCAAAGATCAGACAAATAAACCCAACTCAGATTATGTTCATATGTCCATGTGAGACACCAGAAGGTCAACCAGTCGGAATCGTTTTGAACATCACAATCATGACTCGTGTATCCGAGAAGACTTCACCTTACATTATTCGATCGGTAATTGAAAATTGTAGTGACTTTGATAATATCGACAATGATAATTCCGAGACAAATGATACAAAGGTATTTTTGAATGGAATGTTATTAGGGTTTACCTCTAATCCATATGGATTAACAGAAGATATACGAAAGTTTAGGACAGACAAAGCGATTTCATATGATGTTTCAGTTAGTTACGATGACTTAGATGATGAAATTAGTATCGCTACGGATGCTGGTAGACTTATTCGTCCTGTATTCAATCTAGATGGAGACAAACTACTAATAAAAGAAGAAGATGGCTCAGATTGGAATTTTTTAGTTGATAAGTCTCTGGTATCCTACATGGACAATGCCGAAATTAACAATAAAGTAATCGCATTTAACCAGGAAGAATTGGGTAAATACAGAATAGACCATTGTGAAATAAGTCCTTCGATGATACTTGGAGTTATGGGGTCTATTATTCCATGGCCGGATCATTCCCAATCACCGAGAAATTGTTACCAAACGTCGATGGGAAAACAGGCAATGAGCATGTACGCATTGTCGTATAACAACCGAACAGACACCGTATCTCATATACTTGGTTATCCTCAGAGACCTTTAGTTAGTACATTCCAGGCCGGACTTATGGGATTTAACGATATGCCTTCTGGTATAAATGTTATAGTAGCGATAGCCTGTTATACTGGTTTCAATCAAGAGGATTCTATCATCTTAAACAAAAGCGCTGTCGAACGTGGTTTATTTGATGCGACTACTTACCGAACTCATACAGATCAAGAGAAGAAACATGGTATCTATAACAGCGAGAAAATAGGATGTCCTCCATTAGACAAGAGGAAAATGGACATTAACTACGGTCTTCTTGGTTCTGATGGTATTGTGATGACAAGATTCCCTAATGGCGGTGCCGTATACGTTGAGAAGGGAGATGTATTGATTGGTAAATATTTCATCGACGGTTCTAATGGTTGTAATGAAGTTATTAGTGATTGTAGTCTTGTGATAAAGAAAGGTGAAGATGGATATATCGATCGAGTCATTAAATCAATCACACCTGATGGTAATTTGATGGTTAAAATTGTTATTAGAACCCAACGTATACCAGAAGTTGGTGATAAGTTTGCTTCTAGGGCCGCACAAAAGGGGACGTGTGGGATGATGTATAGACAAGAGGATATGCCATTTACAGTTGATGGTATGACACCCGATCTCATTCTCAACCCACATTGTATTCCTAGTAGAATGACTATCAATCAACTACTTGAGTCAGTTCTTGGAAAGTCGTGTGCTTTAGAAGGTAAATTTGGAGATTCTACCCCATTTACTGGGAGTAGTGTAGATGTAGCGTCGAGTATATGTGATCATCTTGGAATGTTGGGTTACGAAAAAACAGGGAAAGAAGTATTACATAACGGATTTAATGGGGAGATGATGGGGTCTTTTTTTATTGGTCCAGTTTATTACCAGCGACTCAAACATCTTGTGGGGGAGAAAATGCATGCTAGGGCTAGTGGACCAGTTACGACTTTGACTCGTCAACCATTGGAGGGTCGAAGTCGTGACGGTGGTTTAAGATTTGGAGAGATGGAGAGAGATTGTATGATTTCTCACGGAACTTCCATGTTCTTGAAAGAGAGGTTATGTGATCAGTCCGATCCATACAAGGCTCCGATATGCAATGGTTGCGGTAACATAGCAACAACACAGACTAAATGTCACGTTTGTGACGGTGACGACATATCGATAACTGGAATGCCTTATATTGCCAAACTTGTGTTACAGGAACTAAACGCGATGGCGATAAAAACAAAAATAAGCGTAAGATAAAAAATAATAAATAAAAAAAACAATTGTATAATAATTTCAAATTCTAAAAATATTTTTAGAATTATAATGATATTTGATTTTTCTCACTGTATTTATTCCATTTGGTAACGATCCTTTTTATACCAAGTCAAACCACATTTACTTCCGTGTATTTTTTCATTCAACTCCTTTGTTATATTAATGCTTTTATTATCTACCAACTTTTGTAAATATTCATCAATCTGATCCTGATTTGATATGATAATCGTTTACATGGTTGGTGTAAATCCATCACTTTCGTTCCCATCGTTATACCACTGTTTATTCTCTTCATCATCATCATAATCACCATAATTAATCTCTTCATCATCATCATCATCACCATAATTAATCTCGTCATCGAGTTGGTCTGGCATCGGTTGGAATTCATTCTTTTTAGATATATTCTCATAGAGACGTGCGTATCTTAAAATATCATAAACTGCTACAATGTCGCTTAACGGAAGCAACTCATGGTTAAATGATGTTATTCTAATCTCATTTGATTTTATCAGTCCAGTCTTTGTAATACTTCTTCTATCACTACTAAATACCAAAAAACCAAGTGCTAGAGCATAAGGATTAAGTTTCTGATATTGTGGTACATAATACTTAACTAATTCAATTAAATTTTTCTTATCCAATGGTTGTAGAAATTGAATACCCATCATAAACAGTTCGAACCTGTCTTGTGTATTCTTAATATTTAACGACATACCCTCCAAACCCATATGTGACATTTGTTTATAACCAATGTTGTCCATTTTATTATTTCTAATTATAAAAATTAAAAATTATATCCACTCGGTAAATGTATTATACACGTTAAGTGAAACATTATCATTTGTTTTTAATCAATTTCAAAAATATATAATCTACATGACTATAACCAATCAGATAAACATAAATATTAAAAAGTAGTTTAAAGATAACCAGACAATAATAAAAAATGTCTACAAATAATGATACTACATCCAGCACCGCTGTAAAAAAGACCAATCCTAGAAAGACTGGTGTTAAGAAGACTGCTTCTAAGAAGGAAGTTGTCGTTGAAGAAGTTCTTGTCGAAGAAGAGGTTCTTGTCGAGGAAGAAGTTGTCGTCGAGGAAGAGGTTTCTGTCGATAAACCTACCAAGGTTTCGAGGGTTGTTAATAAAGAAAGTGTATTGGCTTCATTTGATGAGTTGGTCGCTCTTATTGATGCAGAAATCGAGGCTCTTAGAGGTGAATCTAAAAAAGGCGCTACTGGTGTTAAGTTTCTCAGATGTTGTAATGCAAAGATCAAACAACTCAAGACTCAGACTGCCAAAATCTCTAAGGGTAAGAACAAGAAGTCTGCAACCATTACTAACTCAGGTTTCTTAAAACCTGTCCAAGTCTCAACTGAGGTACTTAAATTCGCAGGATGGAAGAATGATGAACTTCATTCAAGGGTCGACGTAACCAAGTTTATCTGTAATCACATAAAAGAGAACAACCTCCAGAAACCAGATGATAGACGTAGAATCATCCCTGATTCCAAACTCAGGAAACTCCTCAAGTTTGAAGGTGAAGACTTTAGATATTGTGATATCCAGAGTATGATGAAACCTCATTTTAACGCGAGTAAGTAAATTTATTAATAATATTTTTGTTTCGACAGATATTATTAAAAGTGAATTATATTATAAAAAATTATAAATGTACAATAATATACTATGGGTATCAAATCAAATTATACAAAATGTCTTAGGCAAATTGCCGGAGACGATATTTTCGAAGCAACACATATATCACACTTTGAATTCAAAAGGGTTGCTATAGACACTAGTCTATACTTATACAAATTTAAGGCGGCTATGGGGGAAGAATGGATATCAGGATTTCTAAATCTTATTAGATGCTTGAGAACAAATATAGTACATCCAGTATTTATATTTGACGGGAAACCTCCAATTCAAAAACAAGAGGAACAACAGTCTAGGAGAGACAACATGAAAAAACTAGAGAATAGTGTTTTACAATTGGATAATGACATTATCGCATACAACGAAACAGGTGTTATATCTGAAAATATTATGAAATTATCGACACCAGGTAAAGACTTTGACATCTCTGAAGTTGAGGATAAGATCTTGAAAAAACATGACCAGGTTATACACGTTACGCCTGAAGACTTTGTGAAATTAAAACAATTATTTGATATAATGACAATCCCTTATTACACGGCACCATCAGAGGCGGAGAAGATGTGTTCCAAATTATGTATCGATGGTAAAGTTGCAGCTGCTTTATCTGACGATACTGATGTAATCGCTTACACATGTCCTAAAACTATCTGTAAAATTAACACTTCATCTGGTGGTTGTTTCGTCGTAACCCATTGTACCTTGTTAGAAAAGTTGAAACTAAACAAACAACAATTTCTTGATCATTGTATAATGTGTGGTACTGACTACAATAAGAACATGCAGGGTGTTGGTTCGTTGACTGCTTACAAACATATAATTTCATACGGAAGCATCGAGGGTGTTTCTCTTAACACAAATTTAGATGTAACAATTTTAGACCATTTGACTGTTAGAAAATTGTTCACTGAGTTCGAGGAATACAATCTGGACAGTATTCCATTTTGTGGGAGTCCAGACGAGAAACTACTTGAAAGGTTCTTCCACGAAAACAATATTTCTAGTAACTTATCTTATTACCTTTCAGGTTTAGAAAACACACATATTATTTTAGAATAAATAGTTTAAATAATTTCCATATTGTTAAGAAAGAAGTATGTATCAAACTTTTAACAATATGAAAATAAATTCCGAACCAATAAGACATAATAATTACGCTAGTAATGCTATAAAAAACGCTACGCGACCTAAAATACACGAGAATTTCACAAGGGTAATGTCTAATAATCAACAGACAGAAAGATACGATTCTCGAAGAATAACTAATTCAAACCAACCAAAACAAACAGAAAATACTAAATCTTTATGGGGTAGACCTCTCTGGTTTTCACTTCATTATGGTGCCTTGCATTTTCCGGATAGTCCTGACCCCGATATGATAAAAATGATGGTTGGTTTTATAAGGGGTTTACCTATAATGATTCCGTGCGACGTATGCAAGAACCACTCGTATACTTACATATCAAAGTTTTCAGACGATGAATTGAGATCATTATCAAGTAGTAAAGAAACATTATTCGAGTTTTTTTGGGAGTTCCATAACGCTGTTAATAAGAACACAGGGAAACCTCAAATTTCTTTAGAAAAAGCATACGATATTTTCAGAAACGCCCCTAGAAGTGCGTTGTAATTTTATACATAATAAGGTATAAAATTAATCTTGTTTTTTACATAAATTTTTAACAAGTAGTAAGATAATAATAAGAAACATACCCATAAGTATAATATTAATATTTTTATCTCTATACATATTTGATTTGTTTTTTCTTCTATGACAGTTCCCATCAGCACAATCACCGTTTTCTGGGTGATGATCGTTTACAGGTTTGTATAACTTGGAGCAGACAGGGCAGGTTTTTATATGTTGTAAAATGTCAGTGCATCTAATAACACATGACTCACGTTCACTAATGTCGTGTGATGAATCACCCAAATCGGTATAAAATATTTTACTAATAGGTGTACGGTTATTATCTTCGTTGAAATGAAAATTATCTTTACTGGGTCTTCCAATTGATAAATGACTTATATCTGTTATTGGTTGTCTCATTTTATATATAACTTTATTTTATAAAAAAAATACATCTTCTGTATTTGTGATTTTTTGGTTAACGACAAGATCATACGCTTGCATCAGGAACGCGTCTTTTCCGTTCGAAACCATACCAAATAAAATATCTGTGAAATCCGTAGTTGAAATATCCTTTCTGGCTTCGTCATCAGCCATCCTAACCTCCTTGTTTATCTTGAACACTATCTTTACCCCACTTTCAACTAGTTGTTTATACTTTGCAGTCTTCTTGATTGCTTTAAACTGGTCGTAATCACCAGATAATGTAACTCTTACTTTGTCACGACTTTTTGGGTCTATGTTAAAGTTTGTTATTTCAGTCACATCCATGTACATGATTTTCTTTCCAGGAAGGTCGAGTTCTATTTCATCCAATTCAAGGTCAGAACCTTTAGAGAATTTCATCAGCGCCACAACGTTATTTTCACTCTCACCGAACGCAATCTGCATCGGAGTTCCTGGGTAATAGACATTATCATGTGGTTTCTGTCGAGAGTGGATATGACCAGAAACTACCATTGGGTTACTCTTACCCCATTTGTCCCCTTCAACAGATATAATAGCACCCATTTTACATCCTTCAAACTCCTGATGTGCGAAAATACACTGGGATTTTCTCCATCTGTCATCCCCCAATGTATCTAACGCTTCGTTGAACCTCCCTGGGTAAACATACGGAACTAATGTAAAATTTTCTGTGTTTATATTTATATTTTGAACAGTGTCAACTATAACGACATTATCCCATTCTTTCATCGAATTCATCCAATGGTTAGTAGTTAGAAATTGCGTGTTTGATATATAGTCGTGATTACCGACTAATATGTATGTTTTCGCAATTTTTCTCATCTCGTGCACGAAATCATATGCTTTATTGAGAACAGTGGTGTGAAGTCTTTCATGTGTGTGAAGTAAATCACCGGCTATTATTATGATATCTGGTTTTCTAGAAATAGCGAGTTTTGAAATAGCGGGTATGAATAATTCAACCTCTGATATATTATTAATTTGAAAATGGGGATCTCCGATGAAAAGAATAGTTGTAGTCATTATTTTATAATTTATTGTTATAAAATATTTTAGAATTCGCTTTTAATTTAATTTACTATATACACACCTTACACACCTTATTCCATAGGTTCTATAATATGTTCACGTTCGGCTTCTTCAACTCTCTCTTGCATCTCAATATGGTCATCGTGTTTCATCTTCTTGATGATTTGGTTAAGAGTAGTCGCTTGTTGTTCGTTCAATATATCACCTATTACTCCATATGTAACTCTTCGAGGCTCGTCGTTCGTCCTACCCTCCATAAACCAATTATGAGCAACTCTGATAACCGCAAACTCGGCCTGACTAACATGAACGTGTTTCTTATGGATAAACCTGTCCATATAAGAGTTGTGGATGTTTCTAACCGCTCTTCCTAAATACTCTTCATATTCATCGAAACTACTCACATGCTCAGGATACAAACACTGTAACATTCCACGACTACTCTCATTCATTCGGACTTGTAGATACCTAAACTTTATAGATGGTTGATTTCCCCTTAATTCGAGCAGGTCAAGGTATATTCTATTACTAACCTTTAGTTGTTTGTTATTATTTGAAAATATGATCACCCCAGGTGTTTCCGCTGGGTTTACATTGTTCACATGATCCATCATTTCTTCGGTTGTTGCAAATTTTAACTCATTAGGTTTACTGACACCGATAGAGTGGTCTAGATCTAACTTGCCTTCCTCGAAAGTACCGACATGATACATGGTTGGTTCTACTGAACCATTACATACCAATCGATTAGCATGTGTGTTACGAACTAAAAACATGTATTGTTTATTTTTATCGAGAATACCCTTGAATGCATCAAAATAATTACCACCATTTGTATAAAAATGGGAGATTCGTTCTCCGAGTTCATCATGTGTATCAATTTGACATCTGAGAGCATTTTTAAAAGATGCACCGTACGACTCATCTGATCCCCATTTGCTTTTGAACGCATTCAGTTTACGATGAGTAGTTAGAAACCACTTGTCCTTGAAGTAGAACATGCGTATTAATGCACCTTCATGTGACTCGTAAAATCTACAATTCTCGAAACCATCATTACCGTCAAACCATTTACCAACCATGTCGATGTCTGGTCCTTGTTCCTCTGTGTATGAAAACGCCTTCATCACAACTTTTTCCCCGTCTAAAACAACACCCCTACACTCATTTATCAAATCTCGGTTGGCATTGAACTCCTCATCAATGGGAGTTTCACTAGCATAACAGAAATTTTCTAAACCCGTACTCTCATCCTTATCAGTCACCTTAATAAACTTACTCAACGACTCGAAAACCCCCCTGGAGGAACCAATGGTTCCAATATTATCTTGCTTTGCAAATGATGTCATAACAATTTATCTTTCTCATAAAAAACTTAATTTAAAATCAATTTTATTTCAGAAAGTGTATTTCGTATTTAAAGTTGTCGACTAACAAGTTAAATGTCTAATAGAAAACGAAATATTGAGATTATTAAGGTACCTCTTTCAACACCAGTTGATAACCGACCCCAAGAATTTCCTAGAATGCCTCGCATGTATCTCGAATTGTTAGAGAATAAGGCGAAGATAAAACAAGATCTGATAAACTCTGAATATCAACATGATTATAGTCAAGCGCCTTCTATGGTACCAGCCTCGCCCCAAAGTGTTTCATCATATGGTTCCTCTCAGAAGGGAAATTTAAATAATAAGAGTAGATTGATTGATGATGATAGATCGGATGATGATAGATCGGATGATGATAGGTCTGTTGACGAAAGATCTATTGATGATAGGTCTGTTGACGAAAGATCCGTCGATGAGAGATCTGTTGACGAAAGATCCGTCGATGAGAGATCTATCGATAAGAAATCTATTGATAAGATATCTGTTGGTGAAAGATCTGCTGATAAGAGATCAATCGATATATCTAATAAACGAAACCTAGTTTTAGACATTAAAGATGATGATATGTCCTCGATTGGTTCTAAGTCGCCTGGTAGTGATGTTCCGGATATAACTAAGCGACTTACTGACATGTTGGGAGATGATACAGACGATGAATCTGTTAAACATAAAAAGAATAAAAAAGATAAGAAGAGTAGAAAGGATAAGTATAGTAAACAACGAGATAAAGGTGGTCATAGTATATCGAAGGGTGTGGAGGCACCCTCTTTTGCAGAACTTGAAGCGAAAGGTGCTTATGTACCTCGAAAAGAATTACGTAATATCGACACAATGTATGAGGCAGATAAAAATCAGGACGATTTGAAAAGAGAATTATTATTTAAGTTTGAGTTATTACGTAAGTCTTACCCAACCGCCACAATTCCAGAGTATTCCGTTCATACAGAGTACAAAATGATGCTTAATTCTTACGAGGATTGTGTCAGGCGTCTATCTTTAGATTCGTCAGTCGATAATTTTAAACAATATCTGATATATGCTTTCATGGGTATGGAGTTCGTTCTCGGTAAATTCCTAAAACTTGATATGGAAGGGTTCACACAACAGCAGATAGTTTCGATGTCGAGTTATGATAAGTTATTAATCGAATTAGGAGAGAAGTCATATTTACCTAATGGATCAGCCTGGTCTGTTGAGGTTAGATTACTCGGTCTGGTACTTATGAATACCGCGTTCTTCGTAGTATCTAAGATGATAATGAAAAATACAAGTGTAAACCTCATGAATATGATGAACTCAATGAAGGGTAAAACCACCACTGATGATAAACCTAAGAGAAAAATGAGAGGTCCTGATGTCGACTTTGAAGACCTACCATAATTTATAATTGAATTTTATTTTTGTTATTATATATTAAACTATAATAATATGGCATTAAGAATTCAAATAGCATCAGATTTACATATCGAATACAATAATGATTTTAATGTGGACCCTCTTACAATAATAACTCCATCTGCTGATATACTCATATTAGCAGGGGATATTGGTTCGTTTTACAAATACGACCAATTATATAATTTCATAAAGGACCTTGTGGACCATTTCAAACACGTACTTTACATCCCAGGTAACCACGAATATTACGTACCTCCTGGTTACACCCCTAAATCCCACACGGAACTATTAGAATGTTCTGATAATTTAGACAAGGCATTCGATAACTTCAACATACTACATCGAAAGAGCATCCAGATAGGTGATATTTGTATTGTTGGTGCAACACTTTGGAGTGAATTAGAATGTGAACTACCTAGATTTATTGTTCGTATACACGGTATGGACACTAAATCATATAAAAGAAACCACGAAACAGACCTCAAATATTTAAATTCTATGGTCGGGTACTGTAAAACTAACAAACTAAGAATGATATGTGTAACTCATCATCCACCAACATATGATGTAATGAAAAACACTACTAAACGTACTAAGTATATTTCACTTTACGCGAGTAAACTAGATTCTATGTTGAAGAAAGAAGATATCGATATGTGGATTTGTGGGCATGTACATAGTAATTTTGACTTTACATCAATGGGTGGATGTAGGATTATTGGAAATCAATTGGGAAAACCTAAGGATAACATCAAAGACTACTCTAAAAATCTAGTCATTGAATATTAATTTTTTTATTTTTATTGCTTAAAATAAAAACATGAATGACGTAATCGAAAATTTCTCAAGGGCTTTCGCACCTGAATGGATCTCTAATGATCTCGGGTTAGATATCGATGATTTTGAAAGTTATCTTTCAGAAATTGATATAAATATGGATGACGGTTTTCAGGGGTGGGTGTTTGAAAAGTGTAAGAGTGATTTTGATATACTTACAAGTATTGTGACAAAAAAATAATAACGCGTTAAATGGATTCAACTTTAACCGCGTTTATTTTAGGTTGTAATAGTAACATTTTTTTATACTCAAAAGTACAATTGTGATCTGACAGGTGTTGATTACAGTATCTTTTTTCACAACGACATGTATACATTTGAATAAATAGTTTAGGTATTTTTTTACCACATTCGTAGCATATTATTTTAGTTTTGTCTTCCATATTTATATTAATATTAATATAATTATCCAAAATAAAGAATTTTTTTCAATATTGTTTTTGTGTGTTTAGTTAGTCTAATTTTATCATCGGATAAAAATGTTTTCAGACATTCTAATTTCACCCAGCCTATAGAATTGACGTCATTGTCTAATAAATTTGTCTGTATAGACACTTCACATTTTGTGTAAGGTATGAAATAATACGTACATGTTTCATCTAAAACAATACATGTGTCTAACATACTGTAACTTATTTCTAACCCAGTTTCTTCTTTGATTTCACGTATTGCGCCATCTGCAATACTTTCATTTCTTTTTAGTGTACCTTTTGGTAATCCCCATAAATTACCCCTTGACTGTACCAATAATATAGAATCTTCTACTCGGTCGAATAAAAGCCCACCCGCCTTGATATTCCTATCATTATCATTAATTGTTTCGTTAGATTTATACACACTTGTTGACAGCATACAACATCCAAATTTACAATTTATATTAGTTACTTCCATTTGTATTAGTACCAACATCTCTTAAGTCGTGATTTTTTAGAATCACAGTTCCATCCTCAGTTGGTATTGTTTGTAATTCAATCCTACCAATTGAGTTTATGTAGTTGGAAGCATTTATAGCAGTGATTCTTTTCAAGTCATTAGCAAGAACTTCTCTAATAGATTCTAGACCAACTTCGTAGTTCAAGAATCTAAGATTTTCTAGTTTACGTATATAACCCTGTAAATCTTCGTTGTTTGTGATATATTCAAATATTTCCGTATTTTTTCTCCACTCGTACGAACTATCAAGAGAATCATGTCTCCAGTTATTCATCCATGAGGTGTATTGATCAAATAATGGATTAGATGATTTACACGTCAAAAAAGTGGTTCCAAATTCGAATGGTATTTTGGTTTTGAGGTATTCAAAAGAGGTAAGATCAATAATGCTTTCTATACCAAATAGTTTTTGGGTATCTCGTGATGTTGTTTCTAGTTTATCAGGTATAGTATCGTGTACTATTACGAAATTTTCGTTATAACTCATTATTCGTTTTGTCATTTTCATCACTAACAGAAACTATTTTTTTTTTCATTTTTACTTGATTGTTTATCCTTGTCTCAGCGTCTATAATTCGCTCTTCTTCAAGACATGCAAATTTGTATAGTATTTGTCGAAGGTGTATAGGTAAATCCGTGAGGTTCCACGAAATATCACAATTAGCATTTCTTGCATTCTTACGTGAATGTTTGTATAAATCTTCGCATGTTTTATCGTTTATGCTATGTTGTTTTATAAGAGCATATATTAATTCATTGCCACTTACGTCTAATTTTGATATAATTTCTATCAGTTTCGTTTTTTGAATCGAAGTTAAATCTTTTTTAAGGATTTCAGTATTAAGGGTATCATATAGAGTAAACTTTGTCATTATTTTATTTTTTATTATAAAATAATTTTATAATTCTATTTTATTAGAATCTGCCGGTGGTATTTTGAGATTTGTTAGAGTATGCTTCCTTTAGAGTCCTGTATACACCCTGTTGTTTCTTGATATAATCTTCTTTACATACTTCGTCATCCATAGCACATCCTTCTACATCTGAAATCAATGTTCTCTGGTTGGTAGGACGTTTATTGTATTCTTCGGCGTAAGCAAACGCCACTTGTTCGATAAATTGACGTATGTTAGACTCGTTCAGAGGACCTGAATACATCATATAAGCACGTCCTTTAGCAAAAAATACTAGTAACGGAACGTACTCTAGTTTAAGGTTTGATTTATTACATGTCGCAATAACCCCCTTGTTTGTATCTAGATTAATCATTCCAAATTCACAACCGACGACAGTATCCGCTAAATGACGGAAAATAGACTTTGCTTTATCACAATGTTGACATTGTGTTGAATGAAATAGGATTAATGAATAACCCTGATCTCGTAAATTATGTGTCAAAGTTCCGTCATTATCACATGTAAAATTTTGAGATGTCATAAAGTGCATGCTGATGTATTTATTATAAGTATAAATTTTATTTAAATATTAATTACAATAGCAACATACAACCGACTGTACTATTTATTGTCTCTAACATAACGCTGATATCAAATATCATACTATCCATTCGAAGTAGTAAATTATCATGTTTCACGCGTAAACTAACTAGATTTCTAAATAACTCTTTCTTAGTATCCATTAACGACATTAACTTTGTATCTAATATTTTTATTTGTTTAGTAAATTCTATATCTTTATTCAATGTGAAACCTACCGCATTTAAGTGTCTATCTTTTAGTTCAACTTTATGTTCCATAAGTTTTCGTTCTTGAATCTTCAACTCATTTACAGTTTTTTGGATTGCATCGTGTCTATTTGTATACTCCATTAATTTAGCACATATCTCTTGATATTTACTTGTTATTTGATGAGGTATGTTCACTACCAATTTTAACGGGTTAACGTTCTTGCTCACATTCCGTTTCAAGTTATGTGATATCTTATTCTTTATTTCATGAACATCTTCAGCCGTAGTTTTAACTTTATCAAATAATGTCTCTAAACTAACCAACACAGAAATCTTCCTATACTTATGCACCTGTTCCTGGTTTATTTCTATACTTAGTACATTTATATCATTCTGTTTATCTATGTAGTACATATTATCACTACTATATATACATAATTTGTACTGTAATGATGTAACACATAAAGACAGGCGGTTTATCTGTCTAAACATATCTTTACTTTTATCGTTATGTTTATGCGTTAACTTAATAGGACGATTATAATTGTCTTCTATTACAGACTCGGCGTTAATTTTTTTGTCGTTAAGTTTACGATTTACATCGATCTCGTCATACCCACCTTCCTTACTATCAATTATTGAAGAGTCACAATATCTATCTATTATATCACCAAACAAATTTATCTTTCTTTGTTTGACCCTAAATACATTGGTACCCTTACCTACTGTAATTTGATATTTTGATGGTATATACAACATAAAAGTCTCGTCATTTGACGTTGCATATATCTCTATCATAATACACCTCATTTTTTCATCTACAAAGAATGTACTTGTTACCATTTCATTCCTGGCTAGAAATATATCCAGTTTATCGATAGATAACGGCATTTATCGTAATTTTATTTGACTTAAAACCATATTTTATCTTGATTAAAATAAACATGGTACTACTCAATGATGTTAAGGTATCCCAATCTTCTCGTCCTTCACCTGACGAAATTATACAAAATTTGAAACTTGTTTTCAACGGAGAAATCAAACCAGATGTCGGAAAAAAATCACAAGCGATTGAAGGTTTCGAGAATAAACCAAAAACAAGTATTCCGGTTATAGACATGATTGTCTTTTTCTGTTTTATACTAATTATCACAATTGGTTCTTTGAAACTTCAACTACAAGAGAAGGTCACCAATCCATATATTATGAGTGTCGTACACGCCATTCTTATTATTATTCTATTCTATCTTTATCTAAAAATCAAGGGTTAATTTTTTTTGTAGTCAATATGACACTACAAAAAAACATTTGTTACATTTGATTTACAAATTTCACCATTTCAGAATGTTCACGTGGAAATCTAATAGATGACATGCCTCCGTTCCCGTCGATTAAGAAAAATGACGGATACCCATTAACTTTAAGAGGATTCTCCATCTTAGCAACTTCATCATCAGACATTATTGCAAAACGGACCTTTTGCATAGAAGACGCCTTAATAAATTCAGGCATTGTTTTCTTACAATATCCACACCATTCGGCGTGAACAAAAAGTATAGTTGACTTACCGTCGGCAACCCATGCTTGGGAGTGTAAATTTCCATCGTAGTGAATGGCTTGGTGTGTAAGATTATGGATCATTTTTTATTATATGTTCATATTTTATTTTAAAGATTAATTTTTTATAAAGAAACACCATGTGCGATAATATTCTGTTTAAATGTAAAACTGACGACGCATTCCGTATTAAAATTATGACCGAAATAACATCAAATGTATTAAAAACTAGTTTCTGGGAAATAGGTCCAAACGGTATATCTCTTTCAATGTTTGACGATTCCCGCAAAACCATGATAACCATAGATTTACACGCTGAAAATTTCCAAATGTATCACTTCTCTTCCGCTGAAAGTATAAATATTGGGGTAAATTCCTCTCATTTTCACAAAATGTTAAAATCTATTAAAAAGAAAGACACTCTTGAACTACAAATAAATTCATCTCAGTCTACAGAACTTATTATTACAACTATACCAAGAGAGCACAATAGAACTACAGTTTCTGAAATTAAGATACAAACAGTTCAAAATTTAGAAATAATGAATCCATCTGGTTACGGTAAATCTATTATTATACCATCTACAGATTTTCAAAAGATGATCAAAGATTTAAGTACACTAAACAGTGAAAAAATCATAATCACAACTAAAGACGGCATGATACATTTCACTGCCGACGCCGACGGAATAATGAAAAGAACAGTATCTTTCGGTGAAAATAATACAAAAGATACACTCAAATCTATGGATTACTTCTCAACCGAACAGATTCAACGTATTTCAAAAATATCTGCTCTTTGCGAGTCGATACACGTTTATCCATCTAACAAAGACCTACCTATCCAATTTAAAAGCAATATCGGACTTCTTGGTACAATGTGTATCTACATTAAATCTGACGAAAACATAAGTCGTGAAAACGAATAAACGGTTTAAACATACTTTATTAGCATGTAAAATGAATAAAGACGTAGTAAAACTTGAAATAAAAGAACTTAACCCTGAAATCATTCCCCCTTTAACATCTAAGTTTGAAGACCCTGATTACAACGGTGGTTCAAAGTTAGTTGTCGTCGGTAAACCTGGTACTGGTAAATCTACGCTTATTAAGGCTCTTTTATATAGTAAAAAGCATATCTTTCCGGTTGGTATGGCGATGAGTGGTTCGGAAGATAGTAATCACGCTTACAAGAGCATTATGCCTAGTTCTTTTGTATACAATGAATATGACGAACAGAAAATCAAGGATTTTATCAAACGACAGAAGTTGGCTGCTAATCACCTAAAAAACCCATGGGCTGTTATGATTCTTGATGACTGTACTGACGACCCTAGAATTTTCAACGCACCTTTACAACACGCATTATATAAAAAGGGTAGACATTGGAAGATGATGTATATTCTTTCACTCCAATATGCAATGGATGTGAAACCCGTTATCCGAACTAACGTCGACGGTATATTCATTCTACGCGAACCTCTTCTTAAAAACAGACGATCGTTATATGAGAATTACGCATCGATTATTCCAGATTTCAGTACATTTTGCGAGTTGATGGATAAACTTACCAACGACTTCAGTGCTATCTACATTCACGGAACGACTACAACCAATAAATGGCAGGACTGCGTTTTCTATTGGAAGGCTCCACAAATTCCTGATAGTTGGCGTCTAGGAAGTCCGGAATACTGGGCTTTTCATGAAGAAAGGTTTAACACAGAATATACAGATCCGATTACAGATTCTTAAATCTTTTAGAATATAATTGAAAAATTATGATGAAACTATTTATATTATTAAACAATGACCGATTTTGAAATGTTTAATAATTTAACATGTTCCTTTGATAGGGACATAAATATAAAAGTACTATGTAGTGAATGCCAACATCATGATATCGTTCTAGAAAACGGTATATCTTTATGTACCGACTGCGGAGAACAAATAGACAGACCCATCATATACGATAAGGACTGGAGATTTTACAGCGCAGGTGACTCAGGTCGTTCCGACCCAAACCGTGTACATGCTCGTAAAATTGAAGAGAAAAACATATCGAAGGACGTAGTCGATATGAACTTCAGTGACTCAATCGTTTCGGTCGCTAACGGAATATACACACAATGCACAAACGGACAGATATATAGAGGTGGCTCAAGAAAGGCTGTTATATTCGCATGTGTATTCCACGCATATAAACTAGCAGGGAATCATCAAACACCGGACAACCTAATCCGGACTTTTGGGTTGACAAGAAAAGCCGGATTGAAAGGTATGAAGATAGTTAACGTCAATATACCAAAAGACTCAGTCATACATCAGACAACGATTTCACCTAACCACATCATTAATGATATCATGAACAAATTCCTCACAACAACGGAACAAAAAGAAGAGGTATATGACATATACAAGAAGATAGACAACAGATCCTCTAAATTAAACCGAGCAAGACCACAATCTGTTGCTGCCGCTGTTATATATTACTGGGTCTGTCAGAATAAAATAAATATTTCTATAAAAGATTTCGCTACTACCACTAACTTATCGGAACTAACCATTAACAAAAACAAGAAAGAGGTTGAACAAGTTATGGATACATTACTAACAACCTGTTAAATTTTCATTATAAAATAAAATGAAAATAATCAACCAGTCTTAGGAGTCCTAGAGACAATCCCATTCTCATCATAAAAAACTCTCACCCTTGTAGGTCTAAAATCCCTAGTAAGCATACTTCCCTCTTTAATAGCAACAATACTAAGTTCCGGATTTTCGCTTCTCAGAATTTCAACAACTTCACCATAAGGTAACCCTACAAGTGATGCCCAAATTCTTGGAGGTGTTGGCTTAACAACCGGAGTAACAACAACCGGAGTAACAACCGGAGTAACAACCGGAGTAACAACAGGAGTAACAACAGGAGTAAAAATAATATATATAACCAATCCCAAAAATACAAGAGATATCAATACCATTAAAATAATTTTCGTTTTTTTATTCATTTATATAAGAATTATATTATAATTTATAATTTATAATTTTCAACCGTACAATACTTACATCTTCTGTCTAGTCCAAACCAAACTGTTTCATTAACGCATCAATATCACAAAATTTATCATCATCTATTTCTTCCTTTTTACTTGTTTGTTTTTTAGTCTTCTTCTCTTCGAGTTTCCTATAAATACGCCTCTGTGTATCACTAAATTCTTTAAAAATTGCAACCTTATGATTTGTCAACGACTCAATCAAATCTTCGTCACCTGTTACAGAGGCTGATTCAAGACCCTTTATAGTCAATTCATATGAAGTCTTCAGATTAGAACTAGTTGATATTACATCGATAAGAGCCTTAATTACCTCTGTTTGATTTTCTCCTCCCTGTTTTACCATCAGATCGTAGATTTCATTGTACAAATTATAAGCACCCTCTTTATTTCCAGATGCTTTCATTCCGTTCGCAATCATTTTCATAGCACCAACAAGAACTGGATCGTTTTCACCAATACCTTTCTTGAAAGCACGTAAAACTTCCTTAAATTTACCCTGCTTTATTAGTTCCGCTGTTTCGTCTGCGATTTTTTTGAACTTATCGTCTACCTCATTTTTATTATTCATTGTTTTATATTATATGAAACAATGTTTAAATTCTAATACTACAAATTAATCATACTTACCCGCTACAAGACAAACATGTATCTTCCTCGTCAATTATTTTTGGTGACCCAACTTTACTCGTCTCAAGTTGCTCCTGATCAACAGTAAACTGAATCGCTTTTGCTTTTGGTTGTGTTCTCAAGTAATACATACCAGTCTTTAACCCCTTCTGCCATGAATAGAAATGCATTGAGGTAAGTTTCGCTGTGGTTGGTTCGCCCATATGAATATTCAGAGATTGAGATTGACAAATGAAAGCACCTCTATCAGCCGACATATCAATGATAGTTTTCTGAGAGATTTCCCAAACTGTCTTATACAAATCACGCGTATGCTTTGGTACAATTGACAAATTTTGTACGGAACCACCATCCGCAATCAGTTGATTTCTAAGTTCTGGTGTCCAATACCCATTATTCACTAACTCTCTTAACAAATATTTATTAACTACCGCGAACTCACCAGCCAAAACTCTTCTATTGTACATATTACTAGTGAATGGTTCAGTTGATTCATTGTTTCCCATGATTTGAGCAGTAGAAGCAGTTGGCATAGGAGCAACGAGAAGAGAATTTCTAATACCATGAATAGCAATCTTCGCCTTTAACCCTGCCCAATCCCACCTACTGGAAGGAGTCACATTCCACATATCGTATTGAAGGATTCCCTTAGACGCCGGAGACCCAGCATACGTTTGGTAAGGACCTTCGATTTCAGCAGATTCCATAGAAGACTCACATGCACCGAAGTAAATAGTTTCGAAGATGTCAATGTTAAGTTTCTTTGCTTCAGGTGACTCAAATGGATATCCCATCTTACAGAAAGCATCTGCTAACCCTTGAACACCGATACCTATAGGACGATGTCTCATGTTAGAATTTTGTGCCTCAACAACAGGATAGTAATTAACGTCAATAACCTTATTCAAATTCCTGGCAACAATCTTAGTTACCTCATATAATTTAGAAAAGTCGAACATCGGAGCGCTAGAAGTATCAGCATCTAGTTCGGTATCATGAATACCACCAACAACCATACGTCCTAGATTAATCGAAGCAAGGTTACAGACAGCAACTTCATCAGGAGAGGTATACTCAACAATCTCTGTACAAAGATTGGAAGATTTGATTGTACCAAGATTCTGTTGATTGGATTTACTATTACAGGCATCCTTGAACAATAAATAAGGAGTTCCTGTTTCAACTTGCGAATCAAGAACAGCAAACCAAAGTTTACGAGCCTGGATTGTTTTTCTTCCCATTTCTCTATCTTCGAATGATTTGTAAAGTTTCTCAAATTCAGCACCGTGACATTCAGATAACCCAGGACATTCATTAGGACACATTAAAGTCCACATACCATCATCCTTAACTCTCCTCATAAATAAATCAGAAATCCAAAGAGCATAGAATAAATCTCTAGCACGTTCAGTTTCACTTCCAGTATTCTTCTTCAAATCTAAGAAAGCAAATATATCCGCATGCCATGGTTCGAGGTACATAGCGAAAGATCCCTTCCTTTTTCCTCCTCCTTGGTCAACATATCTAGCGGTGTCATTAAATACTCGCAACATAGGAACAAGCCCGTTACTAGTCCCATTTGTACCTCTAATATAAGAATTACTGGCACGAATATTATGGACTGCTAAACCAATACCACCAGCATACTTAGAAATACAAGCACATTGCTTTAGTGTATCATAAATTCCGTCAATAGAATCTTCTTTCATTGTTAATAAAAAACAACTACTTAATTGTGGTCTTTTTGTACCAGCATTGAATAAAGTTGGAGTCGCATGAGTAAAGTAACGTTGACTCATTAGATTGTAGGTCTCTAATACTCTGTCCCAATTTCTTTGATGGATCCCTACCGCGACACGCATTAGCATATGCTGAGGACGTTCAACGATCACTCCGTTAATTCTGAATAGATAAGAACGTTCTAATGTCTTATATCCAAAGTAATCATAAGAAAAATCTCTGGAATGATCTATCGCCGAATCGTATTGCTCCTTATTTTCCATTACTAAATCATAAATATCTTGAGCAATCAATGGAGATGGTATACCAGTCTTGGGATGAACGTGATTTATCATAAGTGTGAAATTATCACTGAAGAGAGGATTAGTTGTCTCATGCATACTAGTCACAGCAATCCTAGAAGCGAGTACGGAAAAGTCGGGATGTTGAGTTGATTGGTATGCGGCAGTCTGGGAGGCTAATTCAGTTAATTCAGTTGTTGTTATTCCTGGATAAATTCCAGCAATTACTTTTTGGGCTAATATTACGGGATCAACATATTTATTGTTTAAACCAAAGCATAACTTTAATATTCTAGAAGTCATATCTTCAAATTCACCTACTTCAGTTGAATTTTTTTTGACCTTGTCATCTACCTCATTTTTATTACTCATTGTTTTATTTATATAATACAATGTTTAAATTCTGAAATCATTTTTTATTCTTTCTTATTTTTATTTTTTATTTTTAATCTCCGCGTCTCAATTTCTTCTCCTTTTTGCACCTCCAAAAGTTTATCTAACGCGCGTCTTCTATCAGATACACCTAAATCAGACAGCAAACGCATCATTTCTTCTTCTTTATCTTTCTTACAGAGACGCTTTCGACTAATCTTGTCTTCCAACACAAAACTTTTTCCGTTGTACTTAACACCTTCTTGGTTTTTTGAGTCTAAATATTCTGTTATATGTTTCTCTAAAACTATAACTCGGTTCCTTAATAGACGATTAGTCGCATTGTTCCTTTTTATCTCGGCATTAATTGATTCCAATTCTTTAATATACGATTGTATTGACATTTATTACTAAAAATTAAGTTTTTAAGTTAATAGAATAATCATCCATCGCTTTGTTCGCGTCAGCGCGACTATTATAAAGTCTATACGTATGAATGAAAGTTATACTATTGAAATTTTTTAACTTTGTAGGATTATTATCGGTTGTATTAATTATTGTTGCGTTATCATTTGGAGTTGAGAGGGTAGATCTGGTTTCTAAATCAATTTGATTCTGGAAGAACGATAGGAAAATTGATTTTCGATAATGATTTCTAAAGAA
>Ga0208768_1000141_pt1 | contig 54534 bp, 43 predicted proteins | sample AntAceMetag02UK1_FD_184760 | JGI IMG/M metagenome (GOLD analysis project Ga0208768, IMG submission 184760) | Saline lake microbial communities from Ace Lake, Antarctica - Antarctic Ace Lake Metagenome 02UK1 (SPAdes) (version 2) | ecosystem: Environmental > Aquatic > Non-marine Saline and...
TTATCAGTAGGTCATTCATCGTTTCAATCCACGCTCCCGCGAGGGGAGCGACTTGTTGAGACTGGCGAAAACGATGGGCTTTTCGTGTTTCAATCCACGCTCCCGCGAGGGGAGCGACAATTAATTGAGGACGCCATCCACGATGTACTGGAGGTTTCAATCCACGCTCCCGCGAGGGGAGCGACCCATCCAGACAGCAGTCGGCCAACGTCCTTGCTAAGTTTCAATCCACGCTCCCGCGAGGGGAGCGACGGTCGTCGGGTGGGGTGAGGGCGAGGAGTCTTGGTTTCAATCCACGCTCCCGCGAGGGGAGCGACGGCTTGGCTGTGTCGCTTTCTCGCCAAGGCCGAGTTTCAATCCACGCTCCCGCGAGGGGAGCGACGCTTGAGGCATCAATACGGCGCAAATACTGGCTAGTTTCAATCCACGCTCCCGCGAGGGGAGCGACGGCTTCGTTGCGCCGCTGCGAACTCTATTAAATTGTTTCAATCCACGCTCCCGCGAGGGGAGCGACTGGTTTCATTGTTCACCCGCAACTCAATTACACAGGTTTCAATCCACGCTCCCGCGAGGGGAGCGACCTTATCACTCGCTATCGAACGACCTTGAGGGCGTGTTTCAATCCACGCTCCCGCGAGGGGAGCGACGCATGATCCGATTGATGGATGCCATCAGCAATCCGTTTCAATCCACGCTCCCGCGAGGGGAGCGACCAACGACGAGCTGGAATCTCGCGCTATGCAATACGTTTCAATCCACGCTCCCGCGAGGGGAGCGACGCAGGCACCGAAGGCGATCCGGTAAGTTTGGCGAGTTTCAATCCACGCTCCCGCGAGGGGAGCGACACAAAGCGCCCGGCAAGGCTATGTCTTACGCTGTGTTTCAATCCACGCTCCCGCGAGGGGAGCGACGTCTCAGCGAGGGCAGGATGTTTTTCAGGATGTGTTTCAATCCACGCTCCCGCGAGGGGAGCGACTAGCTCGCAGGTAGCTGTGCGTTTGCGACAGACGGTTTCAATCCACGCTCCCGCGAGGGGAGCGACGATTTGCATGATCTTGGCGATCTCGCAAAGCAGGGTTTCAATCCACGCTCCCGCGAGGGGAGCGACACCCGTTCATCCAAGCCGCTCTGGGCAAGGCATGAAATCTAAATCAGCGCTAAACGCGCACATTTTGGGTGTAAAGAGAATAGTTCATTTCCCAGAAAGTAGAAATACCCCTAAATCTCATAGACTTAGAGGTATCGCTAAAATACCGTGTTTTTAAAGAGCACCAAGGGTTAGCGGCTAAATGATCAATGTATCCCTAAATACATCAACGGCGGGTTTGGCACCGAAGTGTTCTACTCTCCGGCGCCAGTTCTTACCCAAATTGTAAAACCGCAGACTATCGGTTTGCGGCTGATGAATGTCCAACAGCTTTTGCTTGAATATCACCCACTGATCCGGACGCACTTCACATTCGAAAACGGAATACTGCACTCTCACCCCGTAGTCGAGACACGTTTTCGCAATATGACGAAGTCGCCTAGCACCACCGGCATCGTCCAAGCTAACATCGTAGGTAATCAACACCATCATAAAAAATGCCCTGCAGAATTATCTGTCTATCGCTGTATAAATGGCGGGTAACACTCCAGGTCACCTCGAAGATAGCGCGCCAGTAACAAACTCTGGATATGAGGCAATAGACCCATAGCAACTTTCTCCTTCAAATAGGGATGCACAATCTCGTCTTGCTTTTTAGTCTGCCAAGCGGCCAACAACGTTTTTCTACCCTTTTCTTTCAGAAGAACCGCGCCACTGGCTTGTTTTTCAAAGTCTATTAACGTCAGTTGTTTCCTATTTATCAGGCTCAACACGAATCGATCAACCCACCATGCCCTAAACTCTTCCAATATGTCCTGAGCCAGACTATCTCTGCCGGGCCTGTCGCAATGAAGAAATCCCGCCTGTGGGTCAAGACCGACGCCCTGCAGGGCAGAGGAAATTTCGTTGCCCAAAATGCTGTAGCAAAATGAAAGCAGTGCATTCACTGGATCAGTGGGTGGTCGTCTGTTCCTGCCATCAAACGAAAATTCCTTTTCAACGGCTGGCAACAACATCCTATCGAAGACCGCAAAATAAACTGCCGCCGAATCCCCTTCCAGACCTCTGATCTTGTCCAAAGATGAGCTGTATTGAATCAGCTCCAACCGTTGCCCTAATTTTTGAATGGCGGTGGCAACCGGATCAGAACTCCCATGATTTCTCACATGACGCTGTAGCACTGAGCGTGCATTGCCGACTTTGGCTGCTACGATTATACGAACCACTTCAATAGGATTGTGTTCTGTGCGCCTATACTGCTCCCTTCTCAGCAAAATATTGCCGCTTTGACGACCCTGAAAGCGTCCGAGAAATCTACCGAACTCAGTAAAAAACGATAAGCCCACGTCCTTCTCACTGCAAAAACCCATCAGAAAGGGTGAAATCAACACATTCCCAAAACAGCTGATGTGTTGGATCGCATGCACTGGCAACTGCAGCAGTTTTTCTTTGTCCTGACTGATTACCAAAGTCTCACGGTCTTTGTGTACATAGGTTTTCTGCCGGGTAATGTACAGGCTGTTCTGAAGTTTTTTCATATTTGAAATATATCGTCACAATAACTTTTGCTAGTATCACGTCGAATCAAGTCCGGCTGGCAAAGATCCTGAAGTGAACAACTTTGGCAGTGCTTTTTGATTGCCACAGTCTTTGGCAAGCCAGCGCTTTCGAACAATCGCTTTACCGAGGCAATTACTTCCAGAGTTTCGTCACGAAGCGCATTATCTAGTGGCACTTGCTGACGATGACGCGTCTGCCAATACCACAACGCGCCATACTCTACTTCAATGCCCAGCATTTCTTCTAAACACATGGCTTGAGCACAAAGTTGCACTCGATCACAATTGTCTATTTTGGGTCTGCCTCGCTTGTACTCTACCGGGGTATATCGGCCTACTCCCACCTCAACCTCAAGTAAATCCATCTTACCGGTCAACCCTAACGCCGGCGCATTGATCAAAACACCTCGCTCGTACCGCACACCATTTCGGCGCGCGGTATCGCCACGATCCACGCGCTCGTGCAGGATATTGCCCTGTGCCGTCAACCTGTTGTCCGCCCAAGCGCGTTCATTATGTATCAGAGCGCACTGGCGAGGACAAAAGGCATAGTGCTGTAGGGCAGACAGCGGCACCAAACGCTGATCCATCGTTAGAACCCGGCAATTTCTTCAGCGTTCAGCCCTGCCAAATTTTCCAGCTCATAGCTTCCATCGCCATTGACGATCAAGGTCCTGTGCACTTTGGCCGAAGAGTACTGACCGGCCTTGCTGTTGTGCCTCCACCAAATTACCTTCTCAACTTCCATAGAACCTTCAGGTCTGGCGGACGAGGCATCACCCTCAAACAAGCGGGGCAGCAAGGCCTTAATCTTGTCCGCATCATCATTGCCAAAGCCGGTCCGCTCTGCCAGTTGCGGTGTCATCGCACCATAGGTCACGTAGATAGCCTTATCGATACGATGTTTCATACCCATGGTGTCCGAACTTTTCTTGCTGCCATCACCTTCACCGCTGACGCTCTTGGTAATCTGGGTACTGGTTATGCTGACCGGCTCTACCGAAAAAGCTGACTGAATCGTAACCGGGCCGCGAATCGCAATAGATACGCCATCCTTAGCGTCTCCCGCGAAGGCAAACAGCTGGCCGAATGCCCGCACGTCAAACCATTTTTCGCAGGCTTTTCGAGCGGCTTCATCGGGGCTGGTCTTCTTGGCATTAAAGACGTCTTTCCCCAGCCCGCAATTATCGTCGATAGCGCGATTTTTCAGGCTGGTCATTCCGTCGGTCTTCTTCTCGGCGGACTGCACAAAGATACTTTCACCGTCGCTCTGCAAGCGGTCGCGGAGTTTACGTTTAAGGCAGACATCGCTAACTTCGCCATGCCCCTCATAGTCCATTCGCGGGCGATTACCATTCAGAGGGTCGCCATTGGGATTGGCATTTTTTACGGAAAATATAACGGCAAAATCGATTTTATTGTCCAAGCTCATGATAATAATTCCTCAGTGTTTTCATCGGTTGATTCAGTGGTGTTGCGCATCGCCAAGCGTTGGCAATGAAAGCCCAGTAAAAACTCTCCGCTCAGCTTGCTATCGTTGGTGAAGTCTTCCGCCGCAAATAGTCCCATAACAGCATCGAGCTCCTTATTGGTATTGACCAGAAACCCAGCCCGTGAATTTCGCAGCTGCCGCATGTACGGATCAAGTTGTTTATAGATGGTCAGCCAGGTGCTGTAGGGGCGATCAGAAAATCGCTGCATCAGACGACTGGCACCGGTGGGTCGATTGACTGAGGCAGCCCTTAGTGCCACCTCCTCAATACGCTCAGCCAGCGCCAGCAACCTGCCATAAAGGTAATCCCGGGAGGTATTAGTGGTATCGAGCGACATGGAATACTCCTTGCGTTGATGGATATTGGGGTGACGAAGATAAAACGCGCGATAGAGAGAACACGCGACACCGAGCGTTTTCTCCCATTCCCAGCGCTCTTTACCGGCGGGACTACGAGCACGATTCTCCGCCATCATGACGATATCGCGGGGGATGGCTCTTCCCTCCAAAATGCAGGGAATAATCCGCTCGTAGAAATTCTTCTTAAGCGAAGCACTACTCTTCAATATGTCGCCGTATACCGCATTCATGATGGTGAAAGCAGATGGTGCCGAGATTAACCAAACCACCTTGGTTATCGGTTTTCCCTTGGCACGAGATATCTCTTTCGACACACGTTGGTACCACGCCAGATCACAGTGCCAGCGGGTAATTTTTTCGAGGTATTCTGCGGGCAGGCTTTCGCGGTAATAACTTACGGCCATACGCCCAGGGGTGGCGGAATCGATGGCCATGATCGAAATCTGGTCGCTCGCATCAAGGGATGCGCGGTGGCCCTGGATATAACAGTTCAATTTGGCAGCGAAGCTTTGACCGCTATCGATACTGTGGTCCGGTCCTACTTTCTCTAGTTCGTCATGCCCGGGCATCGGGACTTCCAGTTCACCAAAGTCATCAAGATCGAAATCAATCGTGGCTGCGAATGGACTAGGAATGGGTTTGGCGGAGACAGCCCAAGCGACAATAACTTGATCTCCACTGCGAAATCCCTGGCGATTAATTAGCCAGCGCAAAGCATTATGTGCTTTTTGGCTGGTTACACTGCCAATTGCTACACCCTGAAGCCCGCCAGCTTTGACGGTTTTGTCACTGTCAGTAAAGCGACCCTTGAAAGTAAAACCCGATAGGTCGTTTGACGACACTAACTTGGCCTTGTCTCCTGTATGGCGCAATTTTGCGGGGTGACTGGCGGCTATGGCCTCCCGTTCACCGGAAACGAAGCACAGGTCTTCAAAAGCGGGTTTTGTCGAATTGAAAGCTATCCAGGACTGTTGGACCGCAATATCTCGCCAAGTGTCACTAGCTTCATATCCCGGTTGTTCAACCGTCCAGCATACCAGTGCATTACCCTGGTCGAGCAACCCTTTCTCTTTGGGAAGCACCTTGAGCAAGTGTGGCGCATCCCGCTGCGGATCCATCCACACTGTAAGCAAGCTATTGTCTTCATCGGCCCACATCAGTTTGTGCTCAATCAAATCAGCTGCCAAACTCTTTTTGCTGATATATCTCAGCACCGCGCAAGCACTAGGGTGACTGCATTCGGACTCACACCATTCTTCCAATTGCTTTCGATAACTGTCGAAGTAAGCGGGTTTTTTCCCACCATGGGCACCATAATCGCCGGCTACATACTGGACTTTATCGGCGAGAGGGTGCGGCGCCTCTCCGTTGCTGCGCCCTGCTGAGCTTTCAGTTGCAGGCAGGATGATTTGGGTTTTCTCCAGCACAGATGCTCTCTTAAAGTTTCCCTCACCATCAATCACCACATTAATATGCGCGTTTTGCACAGTATGGCTAATGGGCATGGGCTTTTCTGCGGCAGGCAAGTCTAGAGTCACACCCTGCTCATACGTATCGTATAACCTCGCCATCCAGCTCATAGCGTTGCCTCTTCCTGATCAACTGACAACAAGTTATCATCTAGGCCAAAATTCTTTACGTTCATATCACGCACATAGCGTCGCTGGGGGCACTGCTCCGGGCGAGGAAATTCAATTACCCCGTGCTTCATAAGCGGGTACCAGAATCGACTGTGCAGCTGCTCGCCACCTACTTCATCGGGATAATCGAAACCGTGGAACATAAAACCAAAACCCAGTTCATCGATTGCGTCATACGCCCCTTCCCCCTCACCAAACTCACAGGGTTCAACATAACCCTGACAATCCCTCACTCCGAGGAAGATATCCTGTCGGCCACCCTTCTCCAGCATACGACTGGCAATAGCGAAGTGCTTACCATCGATACGGTCCCGGACCAGTTCCGGTCGATTTTCGTTCCACTCAAAGTGTGCTTCTACCTGATATTCCACTTCATGCAGGAATGTGTAAATTGCCAAACTATTACCGCCACTCCAAACCAATGGCTTGGTTCCCTTCGTTTGCGTTCGCAGGGGGTTCATCACCCGAACACGATCAACGTGCCATATCAGTGTCGGCTTCCAATAAATTGATTTCAGCACTCCTTTGATCGCTTCATAGGTCGGTATATGATAAGAACATTTCTCTCCGCCAATCTTGGTCACCGGATCGGTAAATAGGGCGTAGCGGCCCCACAATTTAAAGCTGATACTGTTCTTCATACAGTTACCTGCGCATAAAATTTAACTAATCAAAAGATCGAGCTTTTCAACCGGCTCCGTCGAAACCCCAAAATGCTCGCTGTAGTATCGAGAGTCCAAATAATAAATGCCTTCCCCTTCCTGAGTCTCATGAATAGCCTCGACCGCCACTAGCTTGTCCCAAATGTTTGGGAACAAATTTACGCTGTAGGGTTGGGCTCGCCTAAGTGCCGAATAGTAGCGGGCTGCATCAAACTCTCTGGCCAGATAGCAGAGGTCCACAATAATCTCACGGCCTTGCTCAAAAGGAACAACTAGGGTTCTGGTAGGCGAATCAATAGCTTGAAACGCCTTTCCGGCCTGCATGAAAGACTGCTGTAGAAGGGGAAGCTTTCCGCTTTGAGCGCGCCGAATGTTGCTAGTAGCGCTATTCGCTCCGTTACCGACATTCCTTGAATTGGTGCTGAGGAGATTCAACATGGTATCGCTGCGCAAGTTCTTCTTCGACGTTATCGGATAGCTCATACAATCACTGCGATCATAGAAGTAGTACTGAAAGTATTTCCGCTGGCTATCTGGTGAAAGCTCCTCACCTGGCGCAATCTCACTCAATACCCGCTGCGCCTTTTCTCTGCCTACCTTAATCTCAGGCAATAAATCAATACTCTCTTGATCAGGATTGATTACATCAACCTGCCCTTTTAGTGGAGCCCCACCCTGCGTCGTCAACTCGCCATTACGATTACAACGGCCAGCAGCCTGCGCGATAGAGTCTAATCCCGCGACAAAGCGAATCGCCGATGCAAAGCTCACATCAACACCGGCTTCTATGAGCTGGGTGCTGAAACAGAGCACTGAAAGACCACTAGCGAGTCGCTCTCGAATTTCGTTGAGCAATGCCTTTCTGTGGGCTGGGCACTGATTTGTGCTGAGATGAAATAGCGTTTCACCGTCTACATAGTCGGCACTATCTCGGAAGAGATCATTGGCCCAGATTTTGGTATTGACGATTACCAGACAGCTTCCGTACTGCCCTAGATGTGACCTCGCCAGACGACCTACCTCTCCCAGGCTCCACCCACCCGGCTTGATCTTGTTATTAACATCGACGCGCTTGAGATCATCAAACAGCCGTTGCGTGCTCTCTACCAGTTCAGCATTCTCCGCTAGTTGTAGCTGGCCATTTTCAGGCGATCTCAGGGCCTCCAGTATCGGCTGGGTAGCAGTGCATAAAAGCGCACTGGTTCTAGCATACTGGCCGAGAAAATTGAGTGAACTGCAAAACATGTGAACGCAGTTAATAGGTATAGTCTGAATTTCATCGAATATCAGTACCGCATTGGCTAATTGATGCATGCGTCTGACTGATTTTGTGCCTCCTGCATACAAGCATTCCAAAAATTGCACCATGGTGGTGAAGACAATTGGCGCATCCCAGTTATCGGACACCAGTTTGCTATGCCAGTTGCGCTGCTCCGGTTCGAGATTACTGTGATGCTCCAGCACCCAAGAGAATGGGTCGTCCTCGCGCTGCAATATGCGCCTGACTTGGTCGGCATTCTGTTCGATTATCGAGGTATAGGGAATTATGTAGATTATTCGATCGAGCTGGTGATGAGCTGCATGGTGCAGCGCGTAGCGCAGGCTCGCCAGAGTTTTACCGCCTCCGGTGGGCACGGTCAGTGTATAAATACCCTGTTCATCTCCAGATCTGGCACGGCAGACATCAGAGATTGACCGGCGAACTTCGTCAATAGGATGACGTATTGGAAACTGGTCGAGTGTCGTCTCCAGACGATTAATCGCTACTGACCAGTTATGCCAATCCCGCTGCTTTAGACGAGCTCGCGCGCGCGCCGGATTTTCAAATTCGGCACTATTGATACGATCAGCATCGACTAAGCAGCTAAATAGAAAGCGGGTTAGAGTCCCCAGATAAAAGGCATCCACTTTGCCTAATTCCTCAGCGCTATTGCGCGGAAATGTAGCGATCTTCTGCATCTTGCCAAATAGTAGCTTGACCATGGGGGCCAGCAATAGTGCATCTATCCGGCTTCGAAGATTAGTGGCCGAATTAGTCAACGCCTCCTCAAGGTGCGTGTGTTCATCCGCCTTATTCATACGCTTCCTGAAAATGTATTCACCATCCTCCGAAAGACAATCGATCAAGCCACTATGATGAGATGCAATACATAGAGCCAACAGCTGACTGCACAGCTCTCCCTGCCCTACTGCACCAATCGACTTGAGACGATGCCAAAGATACTGAGCGCCTGCAGTAGAGTGATCAATTTTGCCTCTTAACTTACCTGCCTCGACGTACTCATCCTCATCGGGTTGAATACGGCCCTCGGCTGAATTGATGTAATTTTGGAACTGTCGGCTGTACTTGCCAAAGTCATGTAATAATCCGAGAAGCAGGCCAGCATCGGCTAAATCGATCTTGCCCGCAAAAAGCTTTGCCAGCTCACCCACATCTACCAGGTGTGTTTCGAGACTTTGACAGGCACCATCATGCTTACGTATATGCGCCACATATACGCTTTGATGATTTCTGGGCTGACTTTGGTATTTTTCTTTGGTCATGCCGTTCCTTGAGATCAGACCTCTTACACCGAACGAATACTACTGATACAACAAAGAATTGTCCTTACTGGATGTATGCACATGTATGATTTTCAAACAGGTCAGAGTAGGCCATCATAGCGAATGCAAGTGCGGGAACTACTCAATTTCGAAATACTTTGGGGAAGAAATGAAGGCCTATGGCATCAAACTTAACTACGAGGACTTCTATGCTGCTTTGATTGCGGGCGGCTTAAACTGTGTGTATCGCGGCACGCGCGGCTTTGGGATGTTGTCCTCTTACGGCAGGGTACAGATCCGATCCATGAGGGTGGAACTGCCATCGACGTATTCCCAAACGAGTTGTTCACCATCCGGCCGTTTGTGAAGGCATCACTCGACAGCGACTGGCCCCCAGCCAAATACATGGAAATCCAGCACGCCGTTGCTCCAAATCATGCTGGCAGATGTTCGGCTGCAGTAGTCCGTATCGCCAATGGTGAATAACACCGAACCCTCGGTATAATTGGAATTCTTTCCGGCAGTGCTATTAGGGCCGTTACCGTGAACAATGCCCGCACTGGTGATCACTTTGCGGCAGCCGCGCCATTCCTGAGACGCGCACGGTAAAACAAAACGGCAACAGCGACCAGACCCACCAAGAGTACAATCCAGAGAAACTGTGCAAGATACGCCGCAACCACTAGCGCACCAGACAATACGCCGCCGAGCAGACACAGCTGCCAGCCGAGGCGCAGGCCAGCCAGAAATGTGGCTAGGGCCAATAGCAAGAGAATTACCAGACCGGTGCTCTGGCTGTCCAGACGACCCGCCTGGTAAAGGAAGAACACGAGATTCACCGCCGCGAGCACGCCGAGCCAGAACAATACTTCGTTCTTCATCATGATCGCCGTGTTGAGATTTTCTCGCTGGGCGCGAAACCTCACGATAAAGGCGCAGGCGACCGCAGTAATGACGACCATACCCAGCCAGTACCACTGGCTAAATCCCACGGCAAATTGCGTCACGCCGATACCGATCACGTCCAGTAGCAGCAGTCCGATCATAATAGTACCCAGATGGCGCATGTTGGCATGCCCACCGGTGTGCAAACCTGTATCGGCGGCGCTAGCCTGATCATCTTGCTGGTTCATACTGCTTCCTCCCATTCATTGAAGCCTTGGTATAAACCCTACCGTACTATTTTGCGGTTCGCCATGCCTACCCCAAACAACTGAATTGCCAGCAGCCATGTCGGCAAACCGCGGGGAGTGTCACTCTTTGAATTAATTGGTAGGACTACCCAGATTCGAACTGGGGACCTCTACCATGTCAAGGTAGCGCTCTAACCAACTGAGCTATAGTCCTACGAAGGACGGCATTATAGGTGTGAGCGCGCGTTTGCTCAACTATCTTTGTTCACTGCGCATTGTTCACTGCGATCTGTCCACTGCCGGTGATCGTTTTTGCCACTCCCCGGTGCACACCAGGACACTTGATCCCCCGTGTAGGTCGCGTAAAGTGCATTACGACTTTTACAACAGCCAGATTACTGTCAGCGCACGGCACATGAGTGCCTTCCGCAGGGCCGGCGCACAGGGCACAGCTTGAGCGTGATGAACAACCTGATCGACACTTTCTTATCATCCGCCACTATCGAGGGGCTGCGCCCGTGAAAGTCAGTGGTATGTTAGGTGCCGACCTCAATATGGCGCCACTGGCCATCGCCGAGCTGGAGCGACGCGGCTACGATGGCGCCTTTACAGCGGAGATTAACAACGATCCCTTTTTCCCACTGGTGCTGGCAGCGGAGCACAGCAAGAGTATAGCGCTTACTACCTCCATCAGCGTGGCATTCGCGCGCAACCCGATGACGCTGGCCAATCTCGCCTGGGACCTCAACCAATACGCCAAAGGGCGCTTTACTGTGGGCCTGGGCTCGCAGATCAAGCCCCATATCACCCGTCGCTTCTCGATGCCGTGGTCAAAGCCCGCGGCCCGCATGCGCGAATTCATTAAGGCCATGCAGGCGATCTGGGCCTGCTGGGAGACTGGTGAGAAGCTGGATTTTAACGGGGAGTTCTATCAGCACAACCTGATGACGCCGATGTTCACACCCACTAACGCCGGCTACGGCGCACCCGGCGTCAATCTTGCGGCGGTCGGCCCATTGATGACCGAAGTCGCGGCGGAAGTGGCCAATGGCATGATCGCCCACGGCTTTACCACCGCACAATACCTGCGGGACGTTACACTGCCCGCGGTGCAGCGAGGGCTCGCTAAATCTGGCCGCAAGCGTGAGGATTTTGACGTCAGCATGCCTGCAATGGTCGTCACAGGTGTTACTGAAGAGGCCTTTGCGCAGTCCCGACAGGCAATACAACACCAGCTGGCGTTTTACGCCTCCACCCCGGCTTACCGCCCGGTGCTGGAGCTGCACGGCTGGGGCGAGTTGCAAACCACCGCCAACCAGCTGACGCGGGAGGGCCGCTGGCAGGATCTGGGCGCGCTGATAAACGATGAGATTCTGCACACATTTGCGATTGTCAGTGAAGACATCAAGCAGGTGCCGGCGTTGCTCAAAGAGCGTTATGGCGGACTGGCAGACACCTGGATGTGCACAGTCGAGACCGGGAATACCGACTTGCAACGACAATTGGTCGCCGCTGTACAACAAAACTGATGACATTCAGCGGCAGCAAACGATTACAGGCACAGCCACGGCAGTGGCTTTGCGGAACAAATGGCAGAGGATTCGCTATATGAATATAGAGTTAACCACGCAACAGAGGGCTCTCCAGATGGAGGTCCGCGAGTACATGAAAACGGTAATGACGCCGGAGTTGCTCGAAGAAATGAAGATCCCCGAGTTCAAGGAGGGGGGCGGCCCGGAGTTCCGCAGGCAGTACGCGCGCATGGGCGCGGATGGCTGGATCGGCCTCAGCTGGTCTAAAGAACTGGGCGGCAAGGAGCTGTCAGCCGTGGAGCAGTACATTTTTACCGATGAAGTGGTGCGCTCAGGGTTTGCCTATCCGTTCCTTACCACCGAGTCAGTGACCCCAGTGATTGCCGCCAACGCCAATGCCGAGGTCCGTGCAGAAGTGGTCGGCGGCGTGAAGCAGGGCAAAGTCACTATCGCCGTCGGCTATTCTGAGCCGAACGCCGGCACTGACCTCGCCAGCCTCACCACGCGCGCCGAACGCGATGGCGACGACTGGATCATCAATGGCCAAAAAATGTGGACCAGTCTCGCCAACTTCGCCGATTACGTGTGGCTGGCTGCGCGCACTGATCCGGACGCAAGCAAAAAGCACAAGGGGCTCACCATGTTCCTGGTGCCCACCAATATCGAGGGCTTCTCGCTCACCCCCGTGCACACGCTGGGCGTGCGCACTAACGCCACCTACTACAGCGATATCCGTCTGCCGGACAAGTATCGCGTCGGCGAGGTGAATGCGGGATGGAAGCTGATCACCGGCCAGCTGAACGTCGAACGCTTGTCATTGTTTACCCATGGGCAAGTGGATGCTCTGTATCAAGGCGTCTGCGAGTGGGCGGCCGCAACTGACGCGCCTCGGGGCGGCAAGATCATCGAACTGCCCTGGGTGCAGCACAATCTGGCCAAAGTCAAAACCGGATTGGAAGTGGTCAAGCTGATCTGCTGGAAGCAGGTCTGGGCCATGGACCAGGGCCCGCTCGACATGGCCGACGCATCTGTGGCAAAGGTCTACAGCAGCGAATTCTTCGTAGAGCTTTACCGTATGTTGCTGGAAGTCATGGGGCAGGCTGGCACGATTGCCATGCACTCACCGGGAGCGGTGCTCAAGGGCAAACTGGAGTTTCGCTGGCGGGTGGGTGCGGTACTCACCTTTGGTGGCGGCACCAACGAAGTACAACGCGATATTATCGCCATGGCGGGGCTGTGGATGCCCCGTACACGCTAGGAGAATAGGCCTGTGGATTTCACTATTTCTGAAGAACTTAAAAGCGCTCAACAGCTGTCCCAGCAAATTCTCGGCGATTTTACTGAGGTCGACAAACTCAAGGCCACTGAGAAGCAGGATGAACGCTTCGACTCTGCCCTGTGGCAGGCACTGGCTGCAGCCGGGCTGCTGGGCCTGGATATTCCGGAGACTAACGGCGGCACAGGCCTGGGCTTTTACGCGCTGACCCTGTTGTGCGAGGACGTTGGCCGCACAGTGGCGCCGATTCCGGTAATTCCGGTGCTGGTGTCAGCCGCCGGCACCCTGCGGCGCTTCGCCAGCAATACACAGAAAGAGCAGTGGCTCAATGGCATCGCCAGCGGCGCGACACTGGTCACCGCCGCCTTGGAAGAGTATGCCAATGACGACCCGACCAACCCCGCCTGTACTGCACAGAAAATGGAGGGCGGTTACTCCTTCAGCGGCACCAAAATTTGCATCAGTCAGGCGCATTCGTCCGCGCGTATTCTGCTGTCTGCCAGAGCGGGCGACGAACTGGTCGTGGCGCTCATAGACCCGCAGGCCGCAGGCGTCACCCTGAATGCCCAGATTGTGGCCACCGGAGAAACCCGTCACGAATTGGTGATGCATAAAGTACAGGTGCCAACCGCCGACATCATCGTCACCGGCCGCGAAGCACTAGCTGCAATGGATTGGGCGCTGCAAGCCACGCGCACTGCACTGGCCGCGATGGCCGTGGGAGTGTGCGACAAGATGATGCGTATCACCGGCCAGTACACGGCCGAACGGGAGCAGTTTGGCCGTGCGATTGCCACCTTCCAGGCGGTGAGCCACCGGGTAGCGGATTGCTTCATCGACGTCGAGTGCCTGCGTCTGACGACACAACAGGCGGCATCTCTGATCGATCAGGGCCGCCCTGCTGAAGAAGCAGTACTGATGGCAAAAATCTGGTGCGGTAACGTGACACACCGCGTGAGCCAGGCCTCTCAGCACTGCCATGGTGGCACCGGTGTGGATCGCGATTACCCCTTGTATCGCTACTGCGAGTTGGCACGCCAGATCGAGCTTACCGCTGGCGGCAGTGCGCAGCTTTTGGGTGAATTGGGGCAGGGTATTTGCGCACAGTACCTCGCCAAGACGGGGTAGTCTTCCCAGGGGTTTATCGTGATCAAATGCAGGGTTTGTAGATCAACTGTGGATACGCCGGTCTATACCGTCAGGGAAATGTACTTTGGCACCCGGGATACGTTTGATTATCAACAGTGCGCTGATTGTGCTTGCCTGCAAATCGTCGAGGTTCCCGATAACCTCGGCCAGTACTATCCGCAGGACTATTACTCAAAGCTTATAAAGAAAGAGCACAAGCCAGACAGGGCCCTTTCTGCGCTGCGCGAGCGCAAGTTAAATGCCAGCCTGAACAATCGATGGCTGGTCTCTGCATCGCTCTTTTTTCTGCGCAAACCCCGCCTGCCCCAGTGGATGAGCTATATCGATATTCACAGCCAAAGCCGGATATTGGATGTCGGCTGTGGCGCAGGAAAGCTGCTGCTGAAGTTGGCAAAAAAAGGGTTCAGACATCTGGAGGGGGTAGACCCTTTCATCAGCGCCGCCATTACTTACTCCAATGGCGTTCAAATCTACAAGAATGAGATCTGGGATATCGCCCGTGACGACGACAAGTCCCATACCTTTGATCTGGTTATGATGCATCACAGTCTCGAACACATACCTGATCAGCATCGAACATTTTCGGCGGCGCATGATTTGCTCGATGAAAATGGCGTCCTGTTGATCAGGGTCCCATTGTCATGTTCCTGGGCATGGGAGCATTATCGGGAGAACTGGGTACAGCTTGATGCCCCCCGTCATCTTTATCTTCACAGCATTACAAGTATGCAAGTGCTGGCTCTCAAACATGGATTCACACTGCAGGACGTGCATTTTGATTCCACGCAATTCCAGTTTACCGGCAGCGAACGCTATCTCCGCAACATACCGCTCGCCGAGAAAGAAGAAGACGAGGTTTTTGGCTCGCAGGAGCTTCGGGAATACCGTTTGAAAGCGGATCAACTCAACAAGGATGGCACGGGTGATCAGGCCTGCTTTATTTTTAAATTAGCCTGTTGAAGACCGTCAGGCAGGCTGCAACATGGCACTGGCTAGACGCAGCGCCGCTCTGCCTTCAACGGCGCGCCTTATGGATAAGGGCTTGCTGCATGCTGCATGCTGCATGCTGCATTCGAAAGTATCAGCTGAAGGAGTACATGAGTCTGTCCAGCTTAGGATGATGCGGCTAGATACAGGGCTATTCGGTATCGCCAAAGCTTGGGAGATTTTCGCACACGGCGGGCGACCGCGGGACTAACCTGCTCCAGTACAAGCAAGTACGTGTTCAGCCCATCACGGTCACCGGCTTTAATCAGGGTGCGCGCGTCTTTGAAGGCGATCTTCCATAGCCGCGTGTAAAGCCAGTCATCCAACGTCGAGGCCTCAAATACCGCTGCGGTCTTCGCGGCAAGATAAGGGCCAACAATAGCCTGCAGATTTTCTGAGCGCTCCTGCGCAGACATGTTTTTCGTGGCATTGTCCCCATGTATGCGCCATACGGATGCAATGGTATCGATGAATACGACCTTCCCCGTTAGTATGGAGCGGTGCAGTGACTCCCAGTCCGAACTGATGATATTACTGCGGTAAAAGTCGAGGGCCATGGCCTTGTCCCTTTTGTATAGCACCGTGCTGTGAAACACCGAGATGTCTTCCTCGGCGAGCTTCAAGAAAAGATCCCTACCTTCCATCATACGGGGCAACGTTCTGTTCTCGTGCGGGGCCGCATACTCACCCGGACGTTTGCTGTTGAGTCGGGCGGCGTTAGAAAACAGCAAATCAATACCGGGGTCAGAGGCCGCAATGTCCATTGCTGTTGACAGATAAGTGTCATCGTTCAGAAAGTCATCACCGTCGAGTATCAGCACCCACTTCCCTGAGGCCAGATCGTAGAGGCCATGCCTGTAATTGTCGACTCGGCCAAGGTTCTGCGGATTGCGGTGTATGCGGAGGCGGATATCGCCTGACCATTTATCAAGTACGTGCGGATCCCAATCTCTTGACGCATCGTCGCAAATGATCACTTCAAGCTGCGGATAATCCTGATTCAGGGCGCTTTCAACCGCTTGCTGGAGATAGCCCAGCTGGTTGTAGGTCGGGATCAGGATGCTGACCAGCTCAGTGCTCATCTACCTAACTCTAATTGCGTGCGACACTTATGCGCTCACTGACAATAGCGGATCATCGGTGATAAGCGGCAAAGCGTGAGGTGTCAGGCGTCAACTGGCAGCCTACGCGTAGCCATTGTCGCGGAACCATTTCACAGAATCCGTGATGGCAGTTTCGATGGGGGTTTGCGGCAGACCCAGTTCCTCTATCGCTTTGGACGGATCAATATATCCGTGCTGCAGCACATAGCAGGTATTCTTGTACGTGGTGATCGGCGCGCGGCCGCTCACCTTTGACCACATCTCGGCCAACTTGCCGACACGCAGCATCATCTTGCCGGACACCTCAGTTTGCGCCACATTGGAGACACCGGCGATTTTCCCTATCAGTGTGAGCACTTCCTTGTTGGTCATATTACCGGCCTTGTTGCCGAGGATATAGGACTCACCAATACGGCCCTTCTCCATCGCCAGCACATGGCCAGCCGCCACATCGCGCACATCTACAGCACAGACCCCGCCGTCCCAGTAGTTCTTCATTTTCCCTTGCAGCGTGCTGAGGATCATAGTGCCAGTCGGCGTTGGCGCGCGATCACCGGGGCCGAAGGGCAGGCCCGGCATGACCATTGTTACCGGCAAGCCGTCACTGACCATACCCTTCACCATCTGGTGGCTGATGAACTTGGAGAGGATGTATTCGCTGGCCCAGGGCCAACCGTTAAAGGCTGTTTTCTCCGTAGCCAAGCCGCCGTTGCCCACAATACCAATGGCCGCCACACTGCTGGTAAACACGATTTTCTCAACGCCTGCAGCCTTCGCCGCGGCCATCATGCTGCGCGCGCCATCTACATTCACTTTGTAGTGCAGATCCGGGTCCTTGGTCCAGATCGCGAACAGCGCCGCCAAGTGATAGAGCTGCTCAACGCCCTGCACTGCCTTGGCCAAAGAGGCAGGATCGAGGAGGTTGCCCTCCACAAACTCCACATCCATGCCGGTGAGTGGCGACCTGTCCTCGCCGGGCATGACCATCACGCGCACCTCGTCCCCCTTCTCCAAGCATAAACGGGTGACGTGGTTGCCGATAAAGCCGGTAGCTCCAGTGATGAGCACTTTGCTCATAGTATTCTCTCCAGTCGTTGAATTTAGATGCGGGTATCTTAGCAGCACCCGGCGTGTCAAGCATGGCCGAATCGGTCATTCTCTGTATCTGTCAGACGGTGTTGAAATCACAAACTGCTTTACAAATGGCGAGGTGCGCGGGACAGTTGCGCACTGAATCCATTCCTGCACATCACGCGGAAACCTCACTTATGTTACAACTAAAATCCTGCCTTTTGGCAACAAGCCTGCTCATCGCAGGCGCTATACAGCCGGTATTCGCCAGTGACAACAGCGCCGCACTGGCAGAAGTCGTCGCCGTGCGCAGCGACGAGGACAAAGCCCGCGACGGCGCGCGCCGCCCTGCTGAAACGCTTGCGTTTTTTCAGGTCGAGCCCGGCATGACGGTGGCCGAGGGGCTGCCAGGCGGCGGCTGGTATACGCGCATACTGGCCAACTACTTAGGGTCCGATGGTGTTCTCTACGGCGTTAACTATGCCGACCGCATGTGGCCAATGGTCGGGTACGGCAACGAGGAATGGGTGGCGCAGCGTATCGCAGCAACCACTAACTATCCCGCTCAAGTAGCCACCTACTCCGACAACGGCATTACCGCGCTGGGTTTCACCTTCGAATCAGTGCCTCCGGAAGTAGAGGGCACTGTCGATCGGATATTGATGATTCGCGCCCTGCACAACCTCAATCGCTTTGAAGAGGAGGCCGGCACGTTCTCCAAGGCGCTGGCAAGTATGCGCGCCATGCTCAAGGATGATGGTCTGATCGGTGTCGTCCAGCACCGCGCGCCTGGAACAGCCGGCGACGACTGGGCCGATGGCAGTCGCGGTTATATGAGCCAGGCGGCTGTCATAGTGGCGTTTGAAGAAGCCGGTTTCGAACTGATAGCCGAGAGCGAGATCAACGCCAACCCGCTGGATAAGCCCGCCGGTGAGGATTCCGTATGGCGCCTGTCGCCCTCACTGCGCGGCAACGAGGACGATCCCGAACAGCAGGCGGCAATGGCCGCTATCGGTGAGTCGGACCGCATGACCCTGCTATTTCGCAAAGCACCATGAAATAGCTTTTTGTTATATTATGATATAAAAATATATCATATGGTTATATCTTGCGCATTGAGCCATGCTCTCTATACTTCAAACGTTGCGGTTAATTGGATGACTACCCGTTGAGGGCCACCGCTTCGTTTCGGGAAAGCTGGCAACCACGTGTCAGAGGTGTTTGCCACCGGGAGACCACATCCGATTTTTGCGGGCTGCGTAAACCCAGGCAACCAACTCATCGTGCTTTACCTGACCACCGCCGTCGCTACCTTATTTGCGGCGGCGTTTTTTATGCCTGCAGTCTCTCTATGCCTGCCGTTTCTCTCTACCTGCCGATAGCGCAATACCCATTGCGCCCTCCCCAATACCACTCTTGCCAACAGGAGACACACGCGCAGGACCAGAATAGGCTATGCTTCCGTCAAACAATAAGGGAGCGTTATGAGTCAGCTAAAAAATCTGTTGCGCGACATCGAAAATTCACCCGACGGACCGCGCATTGCCGCTATCTTCGATTTTGACGGCACACTTATCGCGGGCTACTCAGCCACGACCTTTATTCGTGAGCAACTGAGGCGCGGCGACTTGTCGTCACGCCAGTTTGTCGAATTGATGCGCGCCATGACCAGCTTCGGACTGGGCAATATGGGCTTCTCCGGCATGATGGCCATTAATGCCCAGTTTATGCGTGGTATTGAGGAAGATACCTACCATGAGGTAGGGCAAGAACTGTACACAAAACAGATCGCACGCCTCATCTACCCGGAATCGCGTACCCTGGTTGAAGCGCATCAGTCCAAGGGCCACACCGTGGCGATCATTTCTTCGGCGACACCGTATCAGGTGGAACCGGCTGCAGCGGATCTGGGTATCGAGCATGTTCTGTGCACCCAATTAGAGGTGAAGGGCGGTAAGTTCACCGGCAGTGTGGTCAGCCCAACCTGCTTCGGGCAGGGAAAAGTGGATGCCGCGGAGGCACTCGCACGACAGTATCGCGCAGACCTCAACAACAGTTTCTTCTACTCCGACAGCTCGGATGATCTGCTGCTGCTGGAGCGTGTCGGCCTGCCCCGCGCCTTGAATCCTAGTAAAAACCTCGAGCGCATTGCGCGCGGACGTCAATGGCCGGTGGCAAGATTCGGCAGCCGCGGGCGACCTACACTCACGCAGTTTGCGCGCTCCGTCGCCGCCACCGGTTCGCTGGTGACCTCGTTTATGGCGGGCTTGCCGGTGTATGCACTCACTGGATCTCGGCGCGAGTCGCAGAATTTTTCCTTCTCACTATTTGCCGATACCGCGAGTGCGCTTATCGGGATGAATATCAAGGTGAACGGTGAACAGCACCTGTGGTCGCAGCGGCCAGCAGTGTTCGTATTCAATCACCAGAGCAAGGCTGATGTTGTGATCACCGCCAAACTGCTGCGCCGCGATATCGTCGGGGTGGGCAAACAGGAAATCAAGAAAGAGACGCCTCTCCTCGGCATGGTGATGGAACTGGGCGGCGTTGTGTTTATCGACCGCGCCGACGGTGCAAGTGCAATTAGCGCGATGCAACCGCTGGTTGACGTCATGCGCAAGGACGGCAAGTCGGTAGTGATCGCGCCCGAGGGGACGCGAACCGTGTCGCCCAAATTGGCACCTTTCAAGAAAGGCGCCTTCCACCTGGCGATGCAAGCCGGCGTGCCCATCGTGCCCATCGTCATCCACAATGCCGGCGATGTCGCGCCCAAAGGCGATTTCGTGTTCCGCCCCGCCACCGTGATTGTGGACGTACTGCCGCCCGTTGATACCAGCGCCTGGCGCGTGGACACCATTGACGAACATGTGCGCGAAGTGCGCAACATGTTCGCGCGCGCACTCGGACAGCCCGAAGACAAGCGGCCAAAGTCGAAAACAGTTGCCCGAACCAGCGCGGTGAAAGTAAAGACACCCGCCAGGCCGGCGAGGCCAAAACTACAGGCCAAGTCCTCGGGTAAATCTGCACCGAAGAAAAAGACCAAGTGACAAAAGGACAAACGGGCGTGGATCTGAGAAGCAAGTACGCATTGCGCAACCCATGGCCGAGCCATCAACAACAGACAATTCTGTTTATACTCGACACTCATAACAGTTTTGAACAGGAACTACTGCGCAGCTGGATAGGCCACCACAGCGCCGACCCGGCAAGCGCAGCACCGCAGGTTTGCCTGCACCTGCGCGACGAACAACGGGGCATTGACAGTGCACCGCTGTTCGCGGCGCTGGACCTGCCGCAAGACACACTCGTAACGCCGCTGCGTATCGCATGGTTGCCCTCGCAAGAGGCGATCAACTCGGGGCCGCGTCTGCGCGACCTGATTTTTGGCGACCCCCGCCATCCCGGCGTTCGGCGTGCCCGTAAAATCCTCAGTCGTGCGCCCGAGCGCATGCATCTGCTGCGCGGCGAGCCCGATACCATCGCTAATCTACGAGAGCGCTTTGCACACACCCACAAAACCGGGGATGGCAATACCCAGCGCGAGTTTGCCGATTTCGTCGCTCGCCAGGCTGTTGTGGTGCTGGATCTGGCGGAGCGCAGGCTACAGGGTGGGCGCTACAAGGTACCCAGACAAGTGGCGGCCAGCCTCTTGGCCAGCCGCGGTTACAACCAAGCGTTGGACGGGCTTGCACAGGAAAGTGGCATACCCAAAGAGCAACTGGTGAAAGAAGCATCCACTTACATGGATGAAATGGTATCGCGTCCGCGCACTTTCTGGCTGGACTTCTACGCGAAGTTCAACAAATTTTGCCTGGGCCTGGGCTACGAGGAAGAAATTGTCTGCGACCAGGCCGATGTCGAGAGAATGCGCCAGGTGGTGCGTGAATATCCCTCGATGCTGCTATGGACTCACAAGACCTATCTCGATGGCATGGTGGTACCCAAACTGCTGTATGACAACGACTTCCCAATGCCGCATATGTTCGGCGGGGCGAACATGAATTTTCCTGGACTGGGCTTTCTGCTGCACCGTGCGGGGGCCATCTTTATCCGGCGCAGTTTTCAGGACAACGAGCTGTATAAAATCACCCTACGCCACTACATCGGCTACCTCATGGAAAAACGCTTCCCTATGAACTGGGCGTTTGAAGGGACCCGGTCGCGTCTGGGCAAACTCATGCCGCCACGCTACGGCCTGTTGAAATATGTGCTGGAGGCCTGCCACGCCACGGATGCAAGGAATATACACATCATTCCGATTTCCATCAGTTACGACCTTATTCGCGATGTAGAGGAGTACGCTACTGAACAAACAAGCCAGGGCAAGGGCGCAGAGTCACTGCGCTGGCTGATCGGCTACATTCGCAGCCTGGCAAGGCCCATGGGCAAAGTCTATGTGGATATCGGGGAGCCGGTGGTGTTGGCAACAGCACCGGACCCTGAGGATAAACTGGCACTATCCAAGATCGCCTTTGAAGTGGCCGTCGAGGCCAACCACGTGACCGCCATTACCTTCCCTTCGCTGGTCACCATGAGCCTGCTGGGTGCTGCGCCGAGAGCACTGACGCAGGATGAAGTATTGGCAGACCTGCGCGCCCTGCTGCGCTGGGCTCAGGAGCGCAACCTGCGTATCTCCAAAGACTTCGACCCGGCCTATGCCGATCAGTTGCCCAGTATGATCAGTATCATGCTCGACGAAGGCATCGTCACGCGTTATGACGAGGGCCCCGAAGTGGTGTACGGCATCGGTCTGAATCAACATCCAGTCGCCAGCTACTACCGCAACACGGTGATTCACTTTTTCGTCAACAAGGCCATCATCGAACTGGCCTTGTTAAAGGCCAGTGAGAACGAGGGTTCCGATGCACTGGACGTGTTCTGGGCCGAAGTGGACCAGTTGCGCGACTTGTTCAAGTTTGAATTTTTCTATGCGCCGACCGCAGAATTCCACCGCCAGATACGTGAAGAACTGGATCGCTACGACAACAACTGGCCTGAGCTGCTGGGCAAAGGCGCGCAGGGGTTTACGCAATTACTCAATCGCATGATTCCACTGGTATCACATGTGACACTGCTGATCTATGCCGAGGCCTACTCGGTGGTGGCTGCGCTGGCCGCCGGCAAAGACCACACAGCAACACTGGACGAGAATACCTGCGTTGCTGAGGCCCTCAAGTTTGGTCGGCAAGCCTATCTACAGCGCCGCATTAGTAGCGAAGCTTCTATCGGCAAGCTGCTGTTCAAGAACGGTTTTAAAGTACTACAGAGTCGAAGACTGACTGATGCCTCAGAGCCCGCCGTCGGCGAACAGCGGCGCGAGCTGTCGCGGCAGTTACGCGACCTGTTGCGACGCCTGGATCTGATCCGCGCTATTGGCGTGGCCAGTCGCAGCAGTTAGCATGCGTCGATCAGTACGCGTCGGACCACAGAGTTTGGTTTAGGAGAGTAGTCACAATGACAGAATTGAACGTTGCCGTCTTAGGCGGCGGTTCCTGGGGTACCACGGTCGCGTCACTGGTGACGCGCAATGCGCCGGTTATGTTGTGGGCGAGGAACCCCGACACTGTGACCGAAATCAATACACACCACACCAACGAAGTCTATCTGCCTGGTGCGACACTGCCGGAGAAGCTCGTGGCTACTAACGATATTGCCGAGGCCGTGCAGGGTGCCGATGTCATTGTGATGGGCATACCGTCGCAAAACTTTCGCGCCGTACTACTTGAGGTAAAAAAGTACATTCGAGCCTGGGTGCCGGTGATCAGCCTGACCAAAGGTCTGGAACTGGATACCCGACTGCGCATGACACAGATCATCACCGAAGTGCTGCCCGGGCACCCGGTTGGCGTTCTCACCGGGCCCAATCTGGCGCGCGAGATTATGGCCGGGCAAGCCGCCGCCAGTGTGATTGCCATGGAAGACGAGATCATCGTTCAGGAGCTACAGAACGTTTTCAAAAGTGGCCTGTTCCGGATCTATACCAACACTGATGTCATCGGGTGCGAGCTCGGCGGCGTGCTGAAAAATATCATTGCCATCGCAGTAGGCATGGGCGATGGACAGGGTGCGGGCGACAACACCCGCGCCGGGCTGATCACACGCGGCCTGGCGGAAGTGACGCGTCTGGGTGTTGCAATGGGCGGCCGCGCCGAGACATTCTCCGGCCTCGCCGGCATAGGCGACATGATCGCCACTTGCACCAGTGCACAGAGCCGCAATCGCCATGTGGGCATACAGCTGGGTAAAGGCCGGAATATGCCGGAAATCATCAGTGAAATGGTGATGGTGGCAGAAGGTGCCAAAAGTGCGCCTGCGGTGATGGCGCTGGCAGAACAGTACGGCGTGGAAATGCCGATCGCCAGGGACGTCTATCGAGTGCTGTCGGGCGACGCGACAGCCAGCCGCGCATTCCGCGGTTTGCTGCGCGTGGAGGCCGGGGCTGAGTCGGAGCCGGGCTGAGCGCTAATGGCTATCGGCCATTGAACTGGAGGCGACACGCCATTGAAGGCATACTCTTCCGGCGCCCAGACATCGGCGCCCTCTTCGAGGTGTGAACACACACCTTCTGATAACAACAACCTGAACGGGAACCAGAAATCGTGAGCAAGTACTTCACTAAGGCGACGTTCGCTGTGCTGATCATGGCCATCGCGTGGCCCAGCGTCGCTGACGACTCTCGCTTCACCGACCTCCCGGGCGACCCCGAGCTGCGCTCTGCCTCCGCCATTGTGCTCGATGCGCACGGCAACCTGATATATGGCAAGGATGTCGACACTGTTCGTCCCATTGCCTCCATCACCAAGCTGATGACGGCAATGGTGGTGCTGGATGCCGAGCTGGATCTGGATGAAACAATCATCATCGCCGATGACGATCGCGACCGCATTCGGATGACAGGTTCACGACTGGGCGTTGGCACGACACTCGCGCGGCGCGACCTGCTATTGCTGGCCCTCATGTCCTCGGAAAATCGCGCCGCTACTGCACTGGGCAGAACCTACCCTGGCGGGATGGACGCGTTTGTCGAGCAGATGAACAGTAAAGCTGCCAGCCTCGACATGCACGACAGCCGTTTTGCCGACCCCGCAGGACTCGACGCAGCGAATGTCTCCACCGCCAGCGATCTAGCGAGAATGTTGGCCGCTGCACATCAGTACCCATTGATAACAGCATCTACTACAACCCCTGATTGGGAGGTGCGCCCTTCCAACAAAAGTGGACCGTTAACTTTTATCAACACCAATCGGCTGCTGAAGAGCAGTAACTGGCACATCGACCTGAGCAAAACCGGTTACATCAACGAGGCCGGACGCTGTCTGGTCATGCACGCCAGCATCGAGGGTGAAGAAGTGTCTATCGTCTTGCTGAATTCTTTTGGCAAGCTAACGCCTTTTGGCGACTCAAACCGGCTGCGCAAATGGATGCTGGCTAACGGCTGAAGCCATGGTCGACGCGCACGCCTTGACCCACAGACGGCGCACTGAAACACTGGTCCAATATTGGCGTACAGGGTAAGGACATGATCAATCGTCGGCAGGTTTTACAATTGAGTGCAGGTCTGCTGGCATATCCCGCACTGCGCGCTGTCGCGTCGGAATCCGCCGTCAAGCTGCCACTGATACAGCGGCCCATCCCCAGCTCAGGAGAAATGCTACCGGTCATGGGCATGGGTACCTCCCGCACGTTTGATACCGCCGCTGATGAGCAGTCTCTGGCGTTACTGACTGAAGTCATGCAATTCTTTTTTGCCGGTAAAGGCACCATTATCGATTCATCACCCATGTACGGTAACGCCGAGACGCGGGTCGGTGACGTATTGCGCGCCATGAGGCATCTGCCGCCAGTATTTGCCGCTACCAAAGTCTGGACCACCGGTAAGGAGCGCGGCATTGCACAGATGGAGGAATCCGCAAGGCGTATGAACGTCAAAACGTTTGACTTGATCGCCGTGCACAATCTGCAGGACTGGAAAACACACCTGGCCACACTCAACGAGTGGAAAAAAGAGGGCAAGGTGCGTTACATCGGCATCACCACCTCGCATGGTCGCGATCATGGACAGCTGATGGAAGTCATGCGCAGCGAGCCGCTGGATTTCGTCCAGTTCAGCTACAACATCGAGGACCGTGAGGCGGAGGAGGCACTGCTGCCTCTGGCGCAGGATAAGGGCATCGCCACGATGATCAATCGTCCTTACCAGCGCGGAGCCCTGTTCGGAAAATCCCACGACCATGCCCTACCCGCAATGGCTGCGGAGCTTGACTGTAGCAGCTGGGCGCAGTTCTTTCTGAAGTTTATCCTCGGGCATCCGGCTGTGACCTGCATCATCCCCGCCACCGCCGTACCCGCACATATGGCAGACAATATGCTGGCCAACTTCGGGCGGGTTCCCGATCCGGCGCAGCGCGCTGAAATGCTTCGAATCTTCGAGTCGCTATAGTATGAACACCGAATCCACCGGCGGCGGATGGCTCCGACGTATTCTGGCGCGGGCTTGCGACATTGAGCCAGAGGAGACGCGCGCCACGCTGGCCTCATTCCTATTAGTTTTTTTGCTAATGGGTTCCTACTACATCCTACGCCCGGTGCGCGACGCACTCGCCAGCAACTGGACCGATGCGGAAGTCAGTTGGCTGTGGACGATCACCTTTTTTATCAGCACCATCGCGGTTTACCTCTACGGTGGAGCAATTTCCCGCATTCGGTTCCAGCGCCTGGTGCCCTCGGTCTACGGACTGTTTGCCGTGAGCTTTGTGCTGTTCTACATCGGCGAAAATACACTCGCCGAGAGCACACTGCTGGATAAGTGTTTTTATCTCTGGGTCAGTCTATTCAGCCTGTTTCATATTTCGGTGTTCTGGAGCTTTATGGCCGACACCTTTTCAAAACCTCAGGCAACCCGATTATTCGGCTTTATCGGCGCTGGGGCTAGCGCCGGGGGTATCGTCGGCCCGGCAACGGCGTCGCTGCTGGTAGGCGATCTGGGCACTGACGTTCTCCTGTTGATTGCTAGCGCAATGGTAGTAATGGCGCTACCTGTGGTCCGCTGGGTGCAGCTCTTGAAGGTAACAGACCTGCACAATGAACGCCTCGCACTAGACACCGCCAACCTCGCCATCGGCGGTAACCCGCTAGCCGGCTTTACGGTATTTCTGCAAAGCCGCTATCTGTTGGCCATCGGCCTGTTCCTGTTCCTCTACACCTTCATCTCTGCCTTCGTCTATTTCGAGTTAAAAAACCTGCTGGATGTGTACGATGAGGAAACACGCACGCGCATTTGGGCGAATATGGACCTGATAGTCAATTCACTCACCATCGTAGTCTCGGTATTCGCGACCGGGCGCATCGCCAAATATATGGGCATGCCGTTTACGCTGGCGTCGGTTCCCGTGCTTATCGGCGCCGGCCTGCTGTTTCTGGCCGCAGCGCCAATGGTCAGTGTTGTAGTGGGCATCCAGATCATCCGCAGAGCAGGTAACTATGCGATATCACGGCCAGCGCGTGAGATGCTGTTCACCACGGTGGACCGGGAAACCCGCTTCAAGGCCAAACCGGTTATCGATATCGTGATCTATCGTGGTGGTGACATGCTCAGCGCCTGGGCTTTTACCGGCCTGACACAGCTGCTGGGGTTGGGACTGGCCGCCGTAGCGGGGGTTGGCGCCGGGGTCGCGGTACTCTGGGCGATTACGGGGATCTATCTGGGCCGGCAGTTCAACGCCACGTCTGCGCCAGATGCGGCACCCGCCGCGCTGCCAGAAGTTGAATAGTTGAGCCGTTGAGCAATCCTTTTACTGCTACAGCATACAGGCGATACCCACAACGCTCTCACGGTCTATACTCCGTCTAAAAGCACAAACATTAGAATTTAGCAGGGTGACTTTATGGCAACAGCAGCTGAGTACGAATTGGGGCCCAACACTTTCCCTCGAGGTTGGTTTATTGTCGCGGAGAGCAGTGAACTGGATAACGGTCCGATGGCGGTGCGTTACTTTGGCCAAGATCTTGCGTTGTACCGCGGCGAGAGCGGCAAGCCGGTATTGTTGGACGCCTACTGCTCACATATGGGCACCCACCTGACGGCCAGTACCAGCGCTATGATTGTCAAAAATGGCGAGCAGATCGAAGGCGATTCGATTCGCTGTCCTTACCACGGCTGGCGTTATAATTCTGCTGGCGAGGTGGACGACATTCCTTATCACGATGGTCCCTGCCCCAAGTCGGCCTCTATCCGCTCTTACCCAGTGGTCGATAACATGGGCTGTGTCATGGCGTGGTATGACCCCGATGGCCGCGCGCCCGATTACGCCCCCCCTTTCCTGCCAGAGTGGGACGACCCACAGTGGGTACGCTGGGAACTTGATCACCTGGGCGAATTGCCAGTGCACACGCAGGAGATTCTCGACAATATGGCCGATGTGCGCCATCTCGGTCCGACTCACGGCGCGCCAAGTGAATACTTCGAGAACGAGTTCATCGATCACGTTTATGTGCAGCGCCAAGGCGGCCCGATGCAGCTATACCAGACCTACCTGTACACAACCACCTGGTACACAGGGCCCGGGCTGCTGCTGTCCAAGCAGGTATTTGCCGGCAATGTCATTTACGAATTGATTGCTAATACGCCAGTAGACGACGGCTTGACCAAATGTTTCCACGGCTGCCTGTTCAAGGGCAGTGAGGCGCAGGCGACTGACGAAGATCGCGCGGCGGCAAAGCAGGCGCAGGCAGGCGCCTTAGAGGCCTTTGGCGCGGACTTTAACATATGGGCAAACAAGCGGCCGGCACTGAAGATCATGCAACTGAAAACCGATGGGCCATTCCGCACTGGTCGCAAGTGGTACTCGCAATTTTTCTCTACGCCAGACGATGCAGCATCGATTCAAGCTCAGCTGAACGGTATTGTGCATACCGAGGGGATGGCGACGCCGGCGCAGTCGAATCACAATATTGATGAGGGACTGCCTTTCTAGGGCTTGCCCTTTGACGCTTGCTTGGTGACTCCGGAAGCCGGGTGACGCTGGAGTCGGTCTGTTCGAATTGTAGGGCATGCTTAACGAAGGCCATCCAGTCCGGGGATTTCTGCAAGGACTGTTCGAGTCCAGAAAATTGCGCAGCAATTTTTGTCGAGTTCCGCAGCAGCCGGATTGGATGGCCTTCGTTATGCCCGTATTCGAACAGACCGGCTCCAGCGTCACCCTGAGGCAGCGTGTTATCTCCTGACACACTCCCACACGAACTTCAGTAAAATAAGTTGTCTATATCAATGGTCTGGCATCCTGAAACCAGACGAGATCGAACCAAGTCATGAAACGATTACTATTATTGCTTCTTGTATGCGGCCTACTCACCGCCTGCACTACCAGCCCTACCGGGCGCTCGCAGTTAATGCTGATCTCTCCTGAGTCGGCCATTGTCGAATCGAAGAAGGCCTACCTCAGCACGGTGGGCGAGCTGAACAAGAAGGACAAGCTGGCCAACGACCCGGCGCTGTCCAAGCACGGGGCGACTGGTGACGGTCGCTATTCAGAAGTTTCCGTACACGGCGAACTGGGAGTGGAGTGTCGCGATTGTCGACGAACCGAACGTAGTCAATGCGTGGTGTATGGCGGGTGGTCGCATGGCGGTGTATACGGGGCTGTTTGAAAAACTGCATCTGACCGACGCCGAGCTCGCGCAGATCATGGGGCATGAAATTTCACATGCACTGGCTAATCACACCGCTGAGCGGATGTCCCGTGCGATGGCGACCACCATGGGCGTGGTTGCCATCGGCGCGATGTCGGATAAGCCTGCGTTCTTGAGCACCCATCCGGCTCCGGGTAATCGCGAGGAAGCACTCGCTGCATTGGTCCCGGCCATGCGTAACCTTAATCCTACCGGCAAGCTGGTAGCGGTACATAAAGTAGATATCGTGCGCTGAGCAGCCTTTCAGAATAAGGCTGACACAACAAATATATAAGAACTTAAATGGGATTAACTATGCGAATAAAATGGATAGGCGCAACTTAGCTTGCAGCCATTGTGTTGGCTCATTGTGGGGCCGATGTTAATTTAAACAAACACCTGTTGCTGGAAAATACGGGTAGCCCGGTTAATAAATGGCTGGCACCTGAATCTCAGGGGACAAACGGAACACATCTTCGCCTTGCGCCCAAGTCGCGTGAAAACCGAACGGCACTCGCTGCGGCAGCCTCACGGAGGCGACCGGCCCCTGTGCAATATCAGTGGCATCAAATATCAGACACTGCGACGTCCAATCTCTACTATCGGTCACCAGTGTAATCACATAACCGTCGTCCTCCGCGCCGCTTCGATCTGCCCCTGGCTTTGGCGCGAACGCCGCCTCACTGCCGAATACGCCGTTGCCGTAATCCCACTGCGTGCTCTCGCCCGTGTCGTTGTTGTATTTTACCAGTGCAGTAAAACGCAATGTGTGGCCGCCTTCATGCAAAAGCGGTATGCGCTGGTGATAGGAGAACTTACTTTTCACCCCTAGGAAAACGGGGTTGGCGGTATTGAACTCCGTGTTCAGCGTATCGGTATCGCCCTCGCGCACCTCGCCCGTTTTCAGGTTGAAGCGCCAGCGATAGGCGTTGGCCTCAAGACGCATGTAAGCCAGCATGGCAGCCAGCTCGCCCTCGCCAAGCTGCACATCCGGCATTGGGTTCAGTGAGCGGCAACCGTCCATTACCACCCAGTCGCCTTCTTCCCAGCAGTTAGTGACATGCAAAATGTAACAGGGCTGGCATTCGAACCAGCGCACATCACTGCTTTGGCCGCGTCGCGGGATGATGCCGAAACGCGTAGGAATATCGCGGTGAAAGGTGAGCACCCGATAGTTATGTTTGCGCAGAACATTCACATCGTGAAAGAACGGCAGGTCGTGGACTACAGCGTATTGCTTAGTAAAGCCAATATCGTGGGGCAGTCGCGGACCAGGCAGGTCAATAGACACCTCGTGCAACAATTTACCGTTGCTGTCGGCGACGCCATAGGTCATATAGGGCGGCTCGTCGCCGTAGTCAAAGAACAGTAGTTCGCCCGTATGCGAGTCCACTTTTGAGTGTGCCGACATGCGTAGTGTCGGCCTGTCCTGCAGTTGCAGATGCGCCCTGGTTTGCAGCGTCCTGCTGTTCAGCCGATAGGGCTCACCGGCGTTATACCACAGCGTCATCAGATCGCCGGCGTACCAGAACAGGTCTGTATTGGAGGTGTCCTTGATGCCAAAGCGGGACACGCTGTAGTCGAACGGACCCATAACACCGGGGGAAATCGATTCGCCGCTCGCCAGCTCCTGCTGCAGGGCAGTGGTCTGCACATAACGATTGCGGTATTCCACACGACCATTGCGGAAGTACACGCCGTGCACCATGCCATCGCCATCAAAGGGGTGGTGGCGGTTCATTGGTTTGTGCAGCGGATTGGGGCCGTTGCGGAAATAAGCTCCAAAGAGATCGGCAGGCAACTCTCCGCTTACCGGCAGATTCTCAACCTGTATTTCGTGTCTTGTAGGGGCGTAGGCGCCGTGCAGGTAGGGATTATCGAGGTCATAGATCCAGTCGGGTGCGTCCTCCAACCGGGGCACTGGTCCGAGGCAATGCTCAGTGGTAGGGTATTCTCGAATTTGCGCCATAGGATGTACTCCTTACTGCTGTGGCCACAGGTATTTCAAAAAAAGGGCTAATTCGAACAAAACGTCACTTCAAGCATACTCTCCTCAAAGCACTAATATGCCACACTATCCGACAACGTCGCGCGGATAAATAGCGCCGACTGACAGTCCTACAATGGCCATGGATTCGACCTGAACGGTTCCTACGGAGAAACTCGGCATGACCACCAAGCTAGATACGGCGCAGCTGCGCCAACTGGATCGGGCGCACCACCTGCACCCCTTTACCAATCTGCGCAAGTACAGTCAGCAAGGGGGCCGTATCATATCCCGTGCCGAACATATCTACATCTACGACAGCGACGGCAACAGGATGCTCGACGGCATGTCGGGCCTATGGTGCTGCAATCTGGGGTACAGCCAGAACAGCATAAAGGACGCCATCTACGCGCAACTGCAGGAACTGCCGTTCTATAATAACTTCTTCCAATGCTCCAACGAGACTGCGGTGGAACTGGCCCGCGCACTGGTCGAGGTAACGCCCGCGCAATTTAACCATGTGTTCTTCACTAACTCCGGCTCCGAGGCCAACGACACTAATCTGCGCCTGGTCCAGCGCTACTACAATCTGTTGGGAAAGCCGCAGAAGAACCTCATCATCAGCCGCAAGAACGCCTACCATGGCTCGACCATCGCTGCCTCCTCACTCGGCGGGATGAGCACCATGCATCAGCAGACGCAAGGGCTGGACTATATCCACCACATCAATCAGCCACACTGGTTTAACGAAGGTGCAAATGAAGATCCGCAGGACTACGGTCTGCGTGTAGCGCGGGAGCTTGAACAGAAAATTGATGAGCTGGGTGAGGGCCGTGTTGCCGCCTTTATTGCCGAACCGGTGCAGGGCGCCGGGGGCGTCATCATCCCCCCTGATTCTTACTGGCCGGAGATAAAGCGTATTTGCGCGGAGCGCGACATCCTATTGATCATGGATGAGGTGATCTGCGGATTCGGTCGCACCGGAAACTGGTTCGGTTGCCAGACATACGACCTTGAGCCAGACCTGATGACCTTTGCCAAAGCGGTGACCAATGGCTATGTTCCGCTGGGAGGCGTGATGGTGGGCGACAAGGTTGCCGATGTACTCCTCAGTCATGAGGGCGAGTTCGCTCATGGATTGACCTACTCAGGCCACCCCGTCGCCTGCGCGGCAGGCCTCGCTACCCTGAAAGTATTGCGCGAGCAGTCTATCGTTGAAACCACGGCCAAAGAACTCGCACCGTATTTTCAAGAGCGCCTGCAGACATTGCGTGATCATCCCATCGTCGGCGAGGTGCGCGGAATCGGAATGCTTGGCGCGGTGGAACTGGTGCGAGACAAACATTCAAGGGAACGCCTCGCGCCCGATTCTGAAGGCGCCGTGTACTGCAGGAACATCGCCAACGATGAGGGCTTGATGGTGCGCCAAACAGGCGATGCGATGATCACCGCGCCGCCGCTGATCTGCAGTCGACGGGAGATCGATGATCTCGTTGGCATGCTGGCAAAAGCGCTCGATCAAACGGCGCAGCACTTTGGCATTACTTAAGAGCCTGTCGGACTTAGGCGTCAACGAATGGCTAGCGATGATCTGCCGTGCCAACACACCGCGCTCGATGCAGGTTGACCCGGCAGATCAACCGAGTAGGTCAATCGAGCACATCATCTGCGACAAAATATCTCGGGTCCTCAATAACATTCACTTCCACAAGGCTGCCGGCACGCCGCAGTAGTTTTCGGCACTCCTCGCTGAGATGCACCAGATGTAGCGTTTTGCCGATGCTGAGGTAGCGGTCAGCCAATGTATCTATGGCCTCCAGCCCAGAGTGATCGGCCACGCGCGAGCGCGCAAAATCAATAACCACATCGTCGTTGTCCTGGGCAGGATCGAAGTGCTCCAGAAAAGATGTCACCGAACCGAAGAACAGCGGCCCGGTGACAGCATAGACGGTTGAACCCTTATGATCCTCGCGCACTTCCACCAGAATGTGTTTCGCGTGCTCCCAGGCAAATACCAGTGCTGACACAATAACCCCGACAATTACTGCAATCGCCAGATCGGTGGCTACCGTCACAGCAGACACCATGACCAGCACCAGCGCATCGCTGCGTGGCACTTTGCGCAATACGCGAAAGCTACTCCACTCAAAAGTGCCAATGACGACAATAAACATGACACCGATCAGCGCCGCCAGAGGGATTTGCTCAATCAGCGAAGAGCCAACAAGAATAAAGAACAGCAGACTCAACGCTGCGGTGATTCCAGAAAGGCGACCACGGCCACCCGAGTTGACGTTAATCATACTCTGGCCAATCATCGCGCAGCCACCCATGCCGCCAAAAAGGCCGGTTGCTGTGTTGGCAATACCCTGCGCGACACACTCTTTGTTGCCGCGCCCACGAGTCTCTGTGATTTCATCGACCAGGCGCAGCGTCAGCAACGATTCGATCAACCCGATCGCGGCCAGCACAACTGCATAAGGAAATATAATCACCAGAGTCTCGACAGTAAATGGCACTGAAGGAATATGAAAACTGGGCAGCCCCCCCTTGATAGAGGCCACATCGCCGACCACGCGCGTATCGAGGCCAAAGAAAAGCACCAGCCCGCTGACAACCAAAATTGCCACCAGTGAAGAAGGCAGCGCCGTCGTGAAGCGCGGCAGGAAATGAATAATCAGCATGGTCAGCGTTACGAGGCCAAGCAGCAAATAAAGTTGCGGGCCTTCCATCCAGGCGACATCGACAATAGACCCCTGCATAAAGGTGCCCTGCAACCAACCCTGCTCTCCAGGAACGCCGAACTGACTCAACTGGGCGAGAAATATCACAATGGCCAAACCGTTCACAAAACCCAGCATTACAGGGTGCGGCACCATACGAATAAACTTTCCGAGTTTCAGTGCGCCGGCGGTAATCTGCAGGATACCCATCAACACCACAGTGGCGAACAAATACTGAACGCCGTGATCGGCCACCAGCGCCACCATCACAACTGCGAGAGCCCCGGTAGCCCCTGAAATCATTCCTGGGCGGCCGCCAATACAGGCGGTGATCAGTCCCACCATAAACGCGGCGTACAAGCCAACCAACGGTTCGACGCCAGCGACCAGCGCAAATGCAACCGCCTCTGGGACCAGCGCCAGCGCAACCGTTAAACCGGAGAGAATATCGCTTCTGGCAGTTGCAACTTTACTGGGGTGAAACTCAAACATAGCAGGGACTCGCTAACAGACAGTATCCACCCCAATTCGGGAGCAGGTAACGGATCAAATAGATGGACCAATCGGCGAAGGTATTCTTGTTATGCGACGAGAGGGGAGGCCGCGCATTCTAGTGGATAGCCTAAGACAGTACAATCGCAGGGGCTTTGACTGTGAAGATGTCACAGCTTCGCTGCAGCACACTATAATCCCACATAATCAAGAGTCGGCGCACTTCCGGCCTTAAAGAGGACAACAGCATGAGCGAGCGACAGGTACTGAATAAGAAAAATCTGGGAATTGAGCCCGGAATACCGTTGCAGGCCAGTACTGGCGGTATCGAAGAGTTGCGCCGTGATGTTCAAAGACTGATGGACATGGAAGCAATAAGGCAAGTGAAGTACGCTTATTTTCGTTGCGTAGACACCGCCAATCTTGAGGAGCTGGCCACGCTGTTTCACGATGATGTGACCGTACATTTTGTCGGCGGCACTTACGAATGGAACGTGCAAGGTAAAGCCGATTATATCAAGAATATCGGCAAGTCCTTCAGCAGCGAGGCGATAGGGCAACACAATGCACATCATCCAGAAATTCAGATGCTGAGCGACACCGAAGCGACAGCACTATGGTATCTGGCGGACAACATGTGGATTCTCAATCACAATGTGAAAACCCACGGCACTGCCATTTACTGGGATCGCTACCTGAAGGTAGACGGTGTGTGGTTGATCAAGGATACGAGCTACGAGCGCATCTACGAAATCAACGACATGCTGGAAGAGCGGCCTAAACTCAGCTCGCACTATCTCGGTGTGCACGGTACCGGGCCGACGTCTTAATCCGCCGACTAAAGCGGAATTTTTTGATCGTCGAGCCCGGCGATGCACTGTGGGTTTATGGGCAGAGAGTTTCCCGATATTCCTCAAGGCGCATCTCTGCCTCACTACCGAACAGGATTTCGCAGGCCTGCAGCAGACCCGGCGCATTGATAATTTCTTCGCGCCGCACCACCTCTTCAATCTTTGATCGACGGCGCATAAAATCTTCCAGCTTAACAATCATTTCCCGGCGCGACGCTAACTCGATTTCACACCGCGTGTACTCTGCGTTCTTGATCAGCAGCTTCGCACAGCTCTCGTCCTCGCGGATGCTTTCGAGCAAACCAAACGCGCTCTCGGCATAACGCCGCCAGAAGCGTTCGGACAAAGGCTCCGAGGAGGAGGGGTCAGTGAATGCGTCCAGATCCATCAACTGTGCCTGTAACATAAATTCATCGCGCAAATCTGTTCCCGGTTCGCCGTACCACTTGTTACCAGGCTGCGGCACGGCTATGCCGAGGCGCTTGATCCACATCGCGACCTCGTCGCCAACGTTGAGGCAGTCGGTGAGCTTGCCACCAAAAATACTGAGGTGTTGCTGCGCCTCATCCGCTTCGAGCACATGCTTGCGCGACAACTGCACCCAATCGGCGACACCACCCTCACCCTTGATCGCAAGAGGCCGCACCCCCACGCGCTCAGCGATGATGCTTTGCCGCGTTAGCGCAGGGTTGAGATCCAACAGGGCGTTGGCATTTTCCAGAATAAAGTCTCGATCGGCGTCTGTGACGACAACTTCGGGTGACTCAACCTGCGTATCGGTGGTTCCAATGCAGGTTTTCGGCCCCATGGGTATCACAAAAAACAAGCGGCCATCGCTGGCGAAAAATGTCAGCACACGCTTATTGTCGGTGATTTTGTCTACGATCAGATGGACGCCCTTGGAAAGCAGGTGGTGGTAATCTGTGCGCTCGCCCGTCATACGATTTTGTGCATCAACCCATGGCCCGCAAGCGTTGATTACGGCCTTGGAGCGTATTTCGAAGCTCTCGTTACTGATCGCGTCCCGCGCAGTAGTAATCCACTCCCCTGCCTCGCGACGGGCAGCAGTAGACGCAACATAGTTGGCGGCAATGCAGCCGAAGCTCAGGCTCTTACGAATAAAGTTGAAAACGAAACGCGCGTCGTTATCGTAAAAATAACAATCGGAATATTCCAGCCCGCCCGCTGCCTTGCTGGTATTTACCACCGGCTCGGCGTCTTCAATGCCGCGTGCGCTGATGTAGCGGGGCGCTCGCGTGGCGAATCGACCCATAAGCCAATACAGCACACTGCCGAGAAAAATGAAGAACACAGGAAAACGGAAACCGCGCTGTATGGTAGTAAAGAAACGGATCTCCTTGACCGTAGAAGGATAGGCTCGCATCAAGCGGTTGCGCGATTTGCACAGCTTATTGACCAGCAGGAACTCCATGCTCTCCAGATACTTGATACCGCCCCACGCCAGATTAGAAGAATTGGAGCTGACACCCGCGGCGAAATCCGCTCGGTCGATCAGCGCGACCTTCACGCCTCGACCGGACAGTGAAGCCGCGGCGACGGCGCCATTGATGCCGCCGCCCACAATCAGCACATCGAATGATTGCTCACGCAGTTTCTTTACATTGCTGTTGCGCAGCGTCATTGCCATTGGCCCTGGCTCCATGTCCGATTGTGTATCGTTTGCTGTGCGGTGTTCCATGCTGCTAAATAGCGTGCGCTTTGCGCCTGAGGCAGCACTCTCGATAAAACTGCGCTCAATGTACGCACGCTAGACTTTCCAATGGCGGCGGCAAAGTGCAATGAAATTGGTGGCACTGTCGCTCAGGCTACTGCGCGCACGGTGATAAATACCCACCTGTTTATCGATACGGCCAAATGATACATCGTTCATGATACGGAAATCGGCGCAACTCGGATGCTCCTCCAGCAGCTTGCGGTCGATGAAGGTCACCCCCATTCCCTGAGCCACCATGTAGATTCGCAACGAGAGGCTACTGACTTCCCACACTGTGCTGAACTGATCGCGCAGGCGCGCGATGGACGGACGCATATCTGGATTATCGAGCGCCGAAGCAATCAGCGGCGTTAGCTTGAGCGCTCGTTCATCGCCGTTGATCATATCCTCGTAGCGCGCATGCTTGGGGCTCACCACCAGATGACGCGAGTCACGGTACAGTGGCACCGCATTGAATGCCGCCATGTCCTTCTGGAAGGGACCCAGGCCCAATTCGACGCTGCCCGAGAGCACCGCCGAAATAATACTACGGGATGGCATCTCTGCCACTTTCATACGTATCCGTGGGTTTTCATGATAGTAAGCACTTATTAACTCTGGCGCATAGAAACGGTTCAGGGAAGCGCTCAGGGCAAGGCTGAGGGTTTCAGTCTTGCCCTGCTTCAACTGCATGACATCTTCAAGCGTCTGCTGCTCATCACGCAGGACATCCACTGCATGTTCAAACACGCGCTTCCCCACGTCGGTCAACCGCAGTTCCTTGCCTCGTTGCACCAACGGAGCCTCCAGCTTAAACTCTAGCCCCGCCACGGCCTGGCTGACAGCAGACTGGCTGATGTGTAAAGCCTCCGCCGCACGCTTGAAACCGCCCTCCTCGATTACCGCGCGAAAAGCACGCAGCTCGCTATTTTCTAAACGCATATCAGTTCCTCTAATACATTTATAAGTATAATTAACTCAACTGATTCCGCTGTCCACTCTATACTGTGAAAAATTACCATTCTGAGTTACTACTTATGTCATCCAAAAATCCTTTTGTTTCCGCTGACCTCGCTGGCGTAATCGTCGGAGACACCGCGATTTCCGATGTGCAAGGCGAAATCGGCCTGCTGAGTTATCGCGGCATCGATATCAATGAACTGGTCGGCGTGCCCTTTCTCCATGTTGTCTGGATGGTGCTGTTTGGCGAGTGGCCCGACGAGCAACAAAAAAGCCGCTTAAAAACGTTCATGTGTCGACACAGCAGTCTGAGTCATGCCGAAATAGACCTGCTGAAGCAGGTTCCGCGCGACATTCATCCGATGTTGATGCTGCAGGGCCTGGTGCCTCTGCTGACGCGGCCCGAGGACACGAGTCTTGAAGTGGAAGAAAACGCCGTACACGGCCTGTTTGTGGCTGCAAAAATGTCTGCTTTGATCGCTGCACATTATCGTCTGTCACAGAACAAGGTCATTCTGGCGCCCTTGCCGGGCAAGCGCTTTCACGAAAACTTCCTGACCATGTTTCTGGGAACTGCACCCAGTGAAGAGATGCGCCGCATGCTGGACGCGGCGCAAATCCTACAGATGGAACATAGCTTTAACTGCGGCACTTTTGCCGGTCGGGTCTGCGCCAGCACTCTGGCACCCATCCAGTCCAGCATTTCCGCGTCTATCGGCACACTGTTCGGCAAACTACACGGCGGTGCCGATCAGGCGGCGCTGGAAATGGCCATGGCAATAGGCAGTCCGGAAAAAGCCGAGGCATACGTCAAAGACTGTCTGGCGAACAAAGAAAAAATTATGGGTATGGGCCATCGGGAGTATCGCACCGTCGACCCGCGCGCAAAAATCCTCAAGCCCATGGCGGTGGAGTTGTGCCAGGATGCCCAGAGCAAAAACCTGCTGGCCACACTGGTCGCCGTGGAGGAGGCCTGCCAGCACGCCTTCGCGGAAAAGGACAAGGAGATATGGGCCAATGTAGAGTTTTACAAAGGCGCGGTCTTCCATAGCCTGGGCATTCCCACCCACTTCTTTACAGCAATGTTTGCGATGTCCCGAGTGTACGGCTACGTCGCACATTTTCTCGAGTTCAGCCGCGATAGCCGACTGATCCGTCCACGCGCCCGCTATATTGGGCCGCCCGTTGGCAGCCGCAGCAAGTCTGCCGCGTGATACACGCTGGGCGGCGACCCTGATCCGCAATATTCACCCTATACGCTCTGGCTAGCGAGCTTTACTGTCGCTATGGTGCCGGCCGCTCACATGTGTTTTTGCTACTCTCTGGATTACATGATCACTATGCGATTAAGCGCATCAAGATTTTTTTTGTCCTTCATTATGGCTGCGACCCTTGCCGCCTGTGGCAGTGGTGAGTCGAATGTCGAGCGCGGCAACCGCGAGGGCATTTTGCATGTCGGCAATGGCACTGAACCGCAGGGACTGGATCCGCATGTCGTTACTGGCATCCCGGAGAGCAACATTGTCAGCGCCCTGTTTGAAGGACTGGCAGTAAAAAACCCCTATACACTGGAATCCGAGCCCGGCGTGGCGCAGAGCTGGAATATCAGCGAAGACGGCCTAACCATCACGTTTTATCTCAATCCCGAGGCCAGGTGGTCCAACGGCGATCTCATGACTGCGAACGACTATGTGTGGTCATGGCAGCGCGCGCTGAGCCCCGCCATGGGTAATCAATATGCCTACATGCTTTACCCCCTGAAAAACGCAGAGGCGTTTGCAACTGGAAAAATTGATGATTTCAATCAAGTCGGCGTAAAAGCAGTGGACGATCACACGCTTGAAGTCAAACTGAATGCACCGACCGCCTACTTCATTCAGCTGATGGATCACCAGAGCACGTACGCTGTTCACCGCCCCACCATCGAAAAGTTCGGTAAAGCAACGGATCGCTTCACACCATGGACGCATGTCGGGAATCTCGTTGGCAACGGTCCGTTCCGCCTAAAAGGGTGGCAGCTAAATCGTCGCATCATCGTGGAAAAAAGCAATACCTACTGGGACAAGGACCGTGTGCAACTCAATGGCATTGAGTTCTATCCAGTCGAAAATATCTCCAGTGAGGAGCGCCTGTTCCGCGTGGGACAGCTGCACTACACCAACAGTATTCCGCTGGACAAGATCCCAGTGTACCGCGCGATGGAGAACAGCCCCTATGTCAATGCGCCGTATCTGGGCACATACTATTATCTCCTCAATACCAACGAGCCGCCGCTGGATGATGTGCGGGTAAGACAGGCGCTTTCTCTGGCGGTGGATCGTGAGCAACTTAACAACACAGTCTTGCACGGCACCAATATCCCGGCCTACGGTATTACACCGCCAGGCACACTCGGCTACCAGCCGCCAAAAGTATTCGATTACAACGTTGCGCGAGCGCGGCAGCTGCTAACAGAGGCAGGCTACCCCGACGGTGCTGGCTGGCCGGGACTGGAACTAAAATACAATACCAGCGAGAGTCACCTCAAGATTGCGGTGGCCTTGCAGCAGATGTGGAAGGACGCGCTAAACATCGACATAACGCTGGCCAACCAGGAGTGGAAAGTCTACCTGGACTCGGTCGACCAAATGGATTTCCAGATGGCACGCCGTGGCTGGATCGGCGACTATATTGACCCGAACAATTTCCTCGACCTGTTCCTGTGCGACGGCGGCAACAACAATACCGGCTTTTGTGACCCGCTCTACGACGACATGATCCTGCGGCAGGCTCCACGTGCGGCATCGCGTGAGCAGCGCTATGCGATTTTCGCTGCAGCAGAACGGCGTTTGATGGAGCAAATGCCCATCATTCCGATCTACACTTATACCAGCAATCAGCTGATCCACCCCAGTGTGCAGGGCAGACCGTCCAATCTAATGAATCATGTCAATTACAAATACATCACGTTGGATTCCAATTGGCAGGCAGAAGAATAGTATGTGGCGTTTTATAGGGTTTCGCCTGCTGCAGTCCATCCCTGTATTGCTGGTGGTCATCACTGTCACCTTCTTTCTGGTGCGACTGGCTCCCGGCGGACCTTTCTCCAGTGAGAAGGCGGTCATTCCCGAGGTCAAAGCCGCGCTTGAAGAGCAGTACCGCCTGAACCTGCCAATGTATGAACAATATATCGCCTATCTGGCCGACCTGGCGGAGGGCGACCTGGGGCCGTCCTTTAAGTATCCGGGACGCAGTGTCAACGAACTGATCGCCGCAGGCTTTCCCGTCACCGCAGAACTGGGTTTTTACGCGCTGCTGGTGGCCATCTCCATCGGCGGCATCGCAGGCATAGTTGCCTCGCTGCGCCCCAACTCGGCGCAGGACTACATTCCTATGTCGGTGGCAATGATCGGGATTTGTGTGCCCTCACTACTGATGGGTCCCATTCTGATACTGGTCTTTGGTATCTACCTGGAGTGGTTACCCGTATCGGGCTGGGGTGATATGCCCGGCGATAAAATACTGCCGGCCATCACGCTGGGCTCCACTTATGCCGCCTACATCGCCAGGCTCAGCCGCGCCGGTATGCTGGAGGTCATGTCGCAGGATTACATCCGCACCGCGCGCGCCAAGGGCCTGCCCGAATGGCAGGTGGTGGTGCGTCACGGCCTGCGCGGCGGCTTGATTCCGGTTGTGGCTTTTCTCGGGCCGGCGTTTGCCGGACTGTTGTCTGGCTCTTTCGTGGTAGAAACGATTTTTCAGATACCCGGGCTCGGACGCTTCTATGTGCAGGCCGCGTTCAACCGTGACTACACCATGATTCTCGGCGCTACGGTGTTTCTGGCGACCCTGATCATTGTGTTCAATCTGCTGTCAGACATACTGGCTGCCTGGATGAATCCACGGCTGCGCTCACAGTATGGAGGTCGCTGAATGGACGCGCCCACGATTACAGACATCGCGCAGGCCGAACAGGGTAGCTCACTGTGGCGTGACGCCTGGCTGCGCCTGCGGCGCAATAGACTCGCGGTATTCGGGCTTGCCGTCCTCAGCTTCTTTATCGTTATTGCGCTACTGACGCCGTGGATAGCGCCCTATGCCTATGCGCAGCAGCAACTTGAGCTTGGCGCCACGCCACCGTCTGCGGCGCACTGGCTGGGCACTGACATCTTTGGTCGTGACATGCTCACACAGATCATGTACGGCGGTCGCATCTCGCTCGCCGTCGGCTTTATTGCCACGTCAGTGGCACTGCTTATTGGCATAACCTGGGGCGCCATCGCAGGTTACTTCGGCGGCAAAGTCGATGCCCTGATGATGCGACTGGTCGATATTCTCTACGCGCTGCCCTTCATGATCTTTATTGTACTGTTGATGGTCGTGTTCGGGCGTAATATGTTGCTGCTGTTCCTGGCGATCGGCGCGGTGGAATGGCTAACCATGGCGCGCATCATGCGCTCCCAGGTGCAATCCCTGCGTCAACAGGAATTTGTAGAAGCGGCGATTTCGCTGGGCCTGTCGCCGGCCACCATTATTCGCCGCCATCTCGTGCCCAATGCGTTGGGGCCGATCATCGTATACACCACGTTGACGATTCCCAGCGTGATGTTACTGGAAGCGTTTCTCAGTTTTCTGGGCCTCGGCGTACAACCGCCACAAACATCCTGGGGCTTGCTGATCGCCTATGGCGCGGAAACCATGGAAGAGTACCCCTGGCTGCTACTCTACCCTGGCCTGACTCTGGTGCTGACGCTGTTCTCGCTGAACTTTCTCGGTGACGGACTGCGCGACGCATTAGACGTGCGCGGCGCAAAGGACTGATCCCGTGCTTACTGTCGAGAATCTCAGCGTCAGTTTCGTCACTCGCATGGGCACCACCAAGGCCGTGGACGACATCAGTTTCACGGTGGAGTCTGGAAAAATCACCGCGATTATCGGTGAATCCGGCTCTGGTAAATCGGTGGCCTGCTACAGCCTGCTGGGACTGATCCCGCAGCCGCCGGGACGCATCGACGGTGGCCGCGTTATGTTTGAAAATCAGGACCTGCTGCAGTTAAAACCGGAACAGCTGCGCAAAATTCGCGGCCGCGATATCGCCATGGTGTTTCAGGACCCTATGACCTGCCTGAATCCCTACATGACGATCGGCAATCAGTTGATGGAACCCCTGCTTTACCACAAGCACGTCAGCCAAGCGCAAGCGCGCAAGCGCGCACTGGAATTGCTGGAGGAAGTGGGTATTCGTGACCCGGCTTCAACAATAGACAACTACCCACACCAATTTTCCGGCGGCATGCGACAGCGGGTGATGATCGCCATGGCCCTGATCAATGAGCCGAAACTGTTGATCGCTGACGAACCTACCACCGCACTGGATGTCACCATTCAGGCGCAGATCCTGCAGTTACTCGCCGGACTGCAGACCAAGCGTGACATCGGCATATTATTTATCAGTCACGACCTCGCGGTCGTGGCCGATATCGCCGACCAGATAGTGGTGATGCAAGCGGGCCGCATTGTCGAGACCGGGGATCGGGACGCCATCTTCCGCAACGCCCACCACCCTTACACGCAAAAATTGTTGCAGGCCATTCCACGCGGCGGCAAAGCCGTTGAATTGCCAGCGACAGAACCGCTGGTCCAGGTTCGAAATCTGTGTACCTGGTTTCAAAGCGGCAAGACCTCCGTGAAGGCCGTTGATAATGTCAGCTTCGATGTGTTACGCGGCGAAGTGTTGGGACTGGTCGGTGAATCGGGTAGCGGCAAATCCACTATCGGTCGGTCCCTCTTGCGCCTGGTGCCTGTAACATCGGGTGAAGTACATTTCGACGGCATTGATGTCACCGCACTGCAGGGCCGCGGCCTGAAGAATCTGCGACGCAGAATGCAGTTCATTTTCCAGGACCCGTTCGCGTCATTGAACCCGCGCATGACGGTATACGACACACTTGCCGAACCACTCTTGCTGCATGGGATAGAAAATCGCAGCACGGTGGGCGCACATGTTCTGAAATTGATGGACGACGTCGGGCTGGCCCGCGCGTTCGTGCGCAAATACCCGCACGAGTTTTCCGGCGGTCAGCGCCAGCGTATCGCCATCGGTCGCGCCCTTGCCACACGTCCCGAATTCATTGTTGCGGATGAACCGGTCTCAGCGTTGGATGTCACTATTCAGGCGCAAATACTTGAGCTGATGCGCGGGCTGGGGCGCGAGTATGGTCTTACAATGCTATTCATCACACATGATCTGGCGGTGGTGCGGCAACTGGCAGATCGCATCGTGGTGCTACAGAAGGGGAAAATCGTGGAGCAAGCTCGCACTGAAGACTTGTTCGAATCGCCCCAGCAGCAGTATACGCAGCAGTTATTGCATTCTATTCCAGGAAGATCCCTGATGGAACTTAACGCCTGAGATCGACGCCAAACCGAGTAGAGCTTTTCGGGACACGCCGTCAATACGTCTATGTAGGCTCACTTCGCGGATGGCCGCCCCGCGGATGGCCGCCCCGCGGATGGCCGCCCCGCGGATGGCCGCCGACGGTCTCCTCACTCGCTTTGGGGCCTGTGTGCATGCCTTGATTAAAGTAAGTACCACTTTAATCTGGGTCACAAAACATCAAAAAAGTTCCAATGCGCCGCTATCACGCGCGCTTTTGGGGCAGCGGAGGAGGCGGCTATCTCAAACCTTCCTCGGTGGCGAGCAGGCCAGAACTTATCAACCGAATATAGATTTCCAACTGCGTTGACGCTTCCAGTTCCTCCTGAAAAGGCCCAACGGTATCGCCTTCCCTGGTCTTGAAAAACCAGTCGCCATCTTCCCTGTACATACGATTGCTGCGGCAACCTGCCGAGGACTTGCTGGTGTTTAACTGGGTCATCGTCATCACTCCCGGAATTCTTTCTGCTTTTTATTCATCATATAGACAGGACGTGACTGAACTGAAATGCGAACTGTGAGGCGGCTCGCAGATTTCAGGATATTACCCGTTTGGGTTATTGCTGGCGCAGGCTGCCATCACGGCACTACTACGCGTAATTTCAGTCGGTGCAGGTATCCGTACTTGAACTCTTGAGATACACATTCGAAATGGACAGTATAGGCTGTGCTTTGTGCTGCGAAATGAGAATCCTTCCACGGTTATCAGGTTCGTCTCGCAAACGCTTGACCGCAAGGCAGCGTCATACCATCCTGATTCCGAGAAACTGTAACGATGAGCTATAACTTCGACCCGGAACTGACTCCACTGCTGCAGTTGATGCCAGACTCCTCGCAAACTATCAAAGATGTAGAGCAAGCGCGTGAGGGATTTAAGAAGATGACCGCGTCCATGAACAAAGGCATCGACGACAGCGGCGTTATTATCGAAGATCGACACGTCATGGGGCCGCCCGGTGCGCCAGACGTGCCGGTACGCATATACACCCCACAGGGTCTGCTAGCATCGGTGCCCGCGATATTGCATATTCACGGTGGTGGATTTGTTATTGGCAACCTGGATAGCGAGCAAAGCTCTTGCGTCGCCCTGTGCCAACGACTCGGCGTAGTCGTGGTTTCAGTCGATTACCGGCTGGCACCTGAGACGCCCTATCCCGGGCCGCTGGAAGATTGCTATGCCGCACTGCAATGGACGCATGCCAACTGCGAGCCATTGCATATCGATCCGGCGCGACTGGCTGTAAGTGGCGTCAGCGCCGGGGGTGGATTAGCGGCTGCAACTGCGCTGCTAGCGCGCGATCGCAGCGGCCCAGCCATCTGCTTTCAATACCTGGGCATGCCGGAGCTGGATGACCGACTCCAAACACCGAGTATGCAGCGCTTTGTCGATACTCCCATGTGGAACAGACCCAATGCTGAAATCAGCTGGGACTATTATCTGGGAGATCAGTACCAGCGCGGCGCAGATGATGTACCTTATTACGCTGCACCGGCTCGCGCACCGGACCTGTCGGGCCTACCACCCACCTATGTCAGCACCATGGAATTTGACCCACTGCGCGACGAAGGCGTGGAATATGCACTGAAATTAATGCAAGCGGGCGTCGCGACAGAGCTGCACAGCTTCCCCGGCACGTTTCATGGCTCCAGCATCTTTGCCTCTGCCCAAGTCAGCCAGCGCGAGTCCAAAGAAATGTTCGCTGTGTTGCGCCGCGCCTTGCAGCTCGATAAACAGCAGCCAGACAACTCACAGAACGACAACTGATTTCCTACCCCAGCAATAGCTCACATTTGGAGACACCATGACCACTGATGCACTGCGCCACCCACCCCTGATGCCCCATCTGCTGATCGATGGCCTCAACCGCTATAACGACGAACCCTGCCTGTTCCTCGGCGACAAAGTTGCCAGCTACAAGGATGTCCGCGAAAGCACCAGCCAGATGGTGCAGGCGCTGCAGTCCAAGGGGCTCGGTGTCGGTAGTAGAATTGCGGTGATTTCGGCCAACCGGCCGGAGGTGCTGTCCAATATCGCCGCAATGCAGCTGAATGGCTGCATCGGCACCCCGCTACATCCGCTGGGCTCGCTGGACGATCACGTGTATGTACTGCAAGCCGCAGAAATCGATACGCTGATTTTCGATTCGTCGGTATTTGAGGAATTGGCCGGGGCACTCAAAGAACGTGTGCCCGGGTTAAAAAACCTGCTGGGTTTTGGCCCCAACAAAGTCGGCGACGATTATCTTGAACTGGCGGCAGGCTTTAAACCGCAGCCACTGGTGGCGCCAGATGTTAGCCCAGACGATATCGCCTCCGTCAACTTTACCGGCGGCACCACCGGCAAGCCCAAAGGCGTGATGAGCACCTATAGCGTCACCTCCTACATGACCCAGATCCAGCTCGCTGAATGGGAATTCCCCGACGACCTGCGCATGCTGATCGCGACACCGCTATCGCATGCCGCTGCGGCCTTTTTTATCCCTGTGCTGCAAAAGGGCGGCGCCTTTTATGTCATGCAGGGCTTCAGCACGGACGAGTTTTACAACATGGTGGAGCAGCATAAAATAACCTGCACCATGCTGGTTCCGGTGATGCTGTATTTTCTGCTGGACGCACCGCGCTCCAGCACCGCAGACATGTCCAGCATGGAGACCATTTTTTATGGTGCATCACCCATGAGCCCAACGCGTTTGCAGGAGGGGATGTCGAAGTGGGGCCAGATCTTCTACCAGTTCTTTGGCCAGTCCGAGTGCCCCATGGTGATTGCGAATATGCGCAAGAAAGAGCATGACCTGTCTAAACCGGGCCGCCTGTCATCGTGTGGCCGTCCAACGCCGTGGATACACCTGAGCCTGCGCGACCCGGATGGCAATGAGGTTGCTCGCGGTGAAGCCGGAGAAATCTGCATTCGCGGCCCGCTGATTATGAAGGGCTATAAGGATATGCCGGAGCAAACCGCCGAAGCTTTCGCGGGCGGCTGGCTGCATACTGGTGATGTCGGCAAACTGGACGAGGATGGCTTTTTGTACATTGTCGACCGTACTAAGGACATGATCATAACCGGTGGATTCAACGTCTTCCCGCGCGAAGTGGAAGACGTTATGGCGACTCACGAAGCGGTCGGCCAGGTGGTCGTTATCGGCGTACCCGATGAACAATGGGGTGAGGCGGTGAAGGCCGTAGTAGTGCTGAAGCCAGGCTTTGAAGCTAGCGATGAACTGGTGTCCGCCATGCAGGCGCTGGTCAAGAAAGCCAAGGGTTCGGTGCAGTCGCCAAAGTCCGTCGACTTTGTCGCCGCGATTCCGTTGACGCCGGTGGGCAAGCCTGACAAGAAGGCGGTACGTGCACAGTACTGGACTGGCAGTGAGCGCGGGGTTTGTTAGCGCTCACTTCATGCAGCATTTCCCGATTATCGCGAGCCGCTGGTCAAGGCTCGCTTATCGGGATTCAATCCAGGCATGGAGATTACCGGATGCGATTAGTTAGGGCTCACTTCGTCTCTGTTTTGGGCGCAATGTCGATGCCCCGTGCTGGCCTTGCTGCTGTCGAGTCGGCGACAATACGAGCACTCATTGCGTTGACCACGCTGACGGTAGCGGTTGCCTGCAGCCCGGTAGAAGACCCCAGCCTGTCCCCGAAATTCAACGCCGCATCGGCGGTCAAACCTCCGGCCAAAGCATTCACCGAATTCAATCCCCAGCGCAACTTGCACTGGGGCGATCTGCACATCCACACCAGCTTTTCCACCGACGCCTATACCAACGGCGTACGAGCCACGCCGGATGATGCATACACGTTTGCCAAAGGTGGCGAGATAGAACACGCCGCGGGCTATGGCATTCGCATGAGCAGGCCACTGGACTTCGCCGCCGTCACCGACCATTCAGAATATCTGGGTGTGCTGCGTGCCACCGAGCCGGACCTGCCGCTGAGCGAGCGGAGTTTGCGTAATCGTCTGCTCAACGACGGGCGACCCGGCATTACATGGGCCTTTGTCCAAACCCTGCTGGGCTTCGATCTGGAGAACGCTATCGTCCCCGGCTGGGAAGATATTTCAAAGGGTGCCTGGCGCGACATCGCGGCGACCGCAGAGCGACACAATGAACCGGGACAGTTCACCACTTTTATCGGCTATGAATGGAGCTCAATGCCGAGCGAGCGCAACCTGCACCGCAATGTTATCTATCGAGGCACACACGTCCCCGACCTGCCGTTTAGCTCGGTGGATTCACAAGACCCCAGAGATCTGTGGACCGCTCTGGAGCGCCAGCGCGAGCAAGGCATGCAATCCTTCGCAATTCCCCACAATGGCAACGTCAGTGATGGTCGCATGTATGACCGCGTCATGTACGATGGCAAACCCATGGACGCCAGCTACGCAGCGCGGCGCATGCAGAATGAGCCGCTGAGCGAAATCTTTCAGGTAAAGGGCTCATCAGAGACCCACCCGTTGCTCTCAGAGGAGGATGAATTCGCCGGCTTTGAGATTTACGACACCTTACTGTCGCAGGGGCAGGAAACATCAAAAGCCAAGGGCAGCTACGCGCGCGATGCGCTGCGCACCGGATTGGAAATGTCACACAGCGAAGACTTTAATCCCTATCGCTTTGGTGTCATTGGCAGCTCCGATGGCCACAACGCCAGCTCTCCGGTGGACGAGAACAACTACCACGGCAAACTGCCGCTGCTGGACGGCAGCGCCGCGTTGCGCATGGGCAAGGCTTCCTATATACCCAGCAGCATGCCAGGCGGCAGACGCTGGAGCGCAGCGGGTTTGGCTGCGGTTTGGGCCGAACAGAATACCCGAGCATCTTTGTACGACGCCATGGTCCGCAAGGAGACTTACGCGACCTCCGGGCCGCGCATGACAGTGCGCTTCTTCGGTGGCTGGAATTTCCCGCAGGACCTATTGAACAGAGAGGACTGGATTGAGCTGGCGGATACTCTGGGCGTCCCGATGGGCGGTGATTTACCCGCACTAGATGCGGCAGCTCCGAGCTTTGCGGTGTGGGCCATGCGAGATCCCCAAAGCGGCAACCTCGACCGCGTGCAAGTCATCAAGGGTTGGATCGATGCGGATGGCAAGTCCCATGAGAACATTTTCGATGTGGTGTGGTCAGGACAGCGCGAACCAGATGCAAGCGGCCATTTGCCTGCGGTGGGCGACACGGTGGACGCTAAAACTGCCACCTACGACAACAGCATAGGCGCCGAGCAGTTGTATACTGTCTGGACAGATCCTGAATTTGATGCAAACCAAGAGGCATTCTACTACGCCCGAGTGATCGAGATCCCAACACCGCGCTGGACAACCTACGACGCATTGACGCTCGGCATGGAGGCACCCGAACCGGTGAGTCTGCAGGAACGGGCCGTCACCTCGGCGATCTGGTACGCACCGCAATAGCTACAACCCTATCTCGCAACACGATAGAAAGAATACGACGCCCTAAATGGCATCTCCTTATGAAAGGGCATTAAGCTGATAGACCGGCGACATTCAGGACGCACTTCTAAATTCCTGATACTTTGACATCAGCCCATTTGATCCATCCCGCCTGAAATCCGGTATAAACTAGGTGGCCCGACTAATAATTATCTTGTTCATCGCCCTCAAATTACCGTTGCTGGTGAGCTGCGTGGGAGGTTCCGTCAGTACCTACAAAATCAGTGATCACTACAACGGCAAATATTTCAATAATCATGTGGTGGGGGATAAGCACATTGGAGATTTGTTGCGCTTCGGCCTCGGCTCCCTTACAAAGCCTGAGCAATGGCCGGATTGGGTTGAGGTGCAACCGCAGCAGGTGCCGCACGAACGCGTAGTTGACGGCATTTCGGTGACCTTTATCAACCACGCTAGTTTTCTGGTGCAGGTGGGAGGTGTCAACATACTGACTGACCCCATCTACTCCGATCGCGCCAGCCCCACTCAGTGGGCGGGGCCGAAACGGGTGCATGATCCAGGTATTCGTTTCGAAGATCTTCCACCTATAGACGTCATTCTTATTAGCCACAATCACTACGACCACCTGGATGCGGACACTCTGAAGCGTTTCGCCAAACTGGACGGCGAGCTACCGTTGGTGCTGTCCGGTCTGGGCAATAGCCGATTCTTTGATGAACTGGGCTTCACTAAAAATCATGAAATGGATTGGGAAGATTCCCTGGAGTACGCTGACCTGGAGTTTGTGTTCAGCGAGTGTCAGCATCGTTCCGGTCGTGGCATCGTCGATCAAATGACCACGCTGTGGGGCTCGTTTATTATTAAGACCCCCGCAGGCAATATCTACTTCGCCGGGGACACCGGCTACAGCCCGCACTTTAAGGACAGTGGTCTACGGCACGGTCCGTTCGCACTGGCATTGCTGCCTATTGGCGCTTATGAACCACGTTGGTTTATGAAAGATGTTCATGTTAACCCGATGGAGGCAGTGCAGGCTCACAGAGATCTGCGCAGCGAGTATAGCCTCGGCATGCATTTTGGTACTTTTCAGCTTACTTACGAGGCCATCGACCAGCCCAGTCGAGATCTGGCGACGGCACTAACGGAGTTGGATGTTGATCCAGAACATTTTCAAATAATTGCCCCCGGTGATACACGTGAGATCAATACAGCAACGCCCCGATACTAAATTTCTCAGGTCGTCCGAGAAATGCGTCCCCGTCATTCAGTGCTTACCTCGAAACTCCCCACCTCATGTCACAGTAAATCCGAGATACCGACGCGAAATCCCATCGGCAGCCAGCACGCTGGGGCACCATCAAATACGCTGCATCCTCGGGATGATATGAGCCAGGATTGGCAGCGGCAATGCCCAAAAATGGCTGCATAATGGCCTTGGGTTTATCGCTGGCAGAAGCAGGCTTCAGCTCGATCAATACCACCATCGACTCATTGGGTTGCAAAGCGGCGTCTCCCTCAGTGAGGAGGGAGACCGGGGCTTCAATCGCGGACGTACGCTTAGATGGACGCTCAATTCAATAATCTCTGCCTCTGTAATAGCGCGTAACACGCGTTGGTTATCGTAATAATCGAGGACCTTAATCTCATAAATAGCAGCAGGGATGGGCCGGCTATTAGTCAGCAGCAACTCATAAACGACATGCCACCTATTAACACTTCCAAGTACCGGTGCAAGTTGTTTGCCAACAATCTGTCCAACCACTGCAGTGCAGGCATCCGCAACTCTCAGCATAAAACCATCATCGCCTACGGTGTGCTCACTGACTTCAGAAGGTGTTTTAGAAGAGTGCCCGCTGCTGCAACCTGTGCAACGCAACGCAACGCAACGATTATCGGCCATGCAGCCAGGCACTCTGTTGATACACGAATACTTTATCGCCTGTCACAGTGTGATCGTTAGCGGAGCTGCAGCACGCTCTGTCATGTCATACTGTCGCGATTGGCTTGAAAGGCCTAAGAGGAGGCAATACTGGCCTCAACGAGAAACGCTTGCGGGGCAGGTGTTAGCAATATGCCGATGCAGCCGCGGAATATCTGTAACAACATTAGCTGCGCGGTGACTTTGAATGAGAGAAATAGAAATGGGGACAAAATTATTTTCCGTTTTTGAGAAATGGGAACAGCCGAAATTAAATGCGTCCTCGTTATTCCCTCTGGCATTCGGTTGGCGCGTCGGCGGCGCCTCATGAGCGCGCCACCCATCATCGCCGGCGATGCAGCCGGCCTCGCGCTGGCGCTCTCTGCGCTGAGGCAAGGGGCGGTAATTGGCATGCCCACCGAGACGGTCTATGGGCTTGCCGCGGACGCGAGCGACCCGAAAGCTGTCGCCTTGATTTACGCGATCAAGGCGCGGCCTAGCTTCAACCCGCTGATTTCGCACGTCGCGTCGATCGAGATGGCGCGCCGCGAGGGCATCATGGACCAACGTGCCGAGGCGCTGGCCGAGGCGTTCTGGCCCGGCCCATTAACCCTCGTTTTACCCGCCGCGCCGGGAGGCCGCACCTGCGAGTTGGCGCGCGCAGGACTGCCTACCCTGGCGCTACGGATTCCCTCCCACCCAATCGCTCTGGCACTGCTGTCGCAGATGGACGGCCCCCTCGCAGCACCCTCCGCTAACCCATCGGGCCGCCTGAGCCCGACGCAGGCTGGAGACGTTGCGTCGGAACTGGGGAATAAGGTGGAAGTCGTGCTCGACGGCGGCGCTTGCCGCGCCGGAATCGAATCGACCATCGTCTCGATTCTACCGGGCTCAGCTCCCGCGCTGCTGCGACCGGGCGCGATCGCCCGCGAGGACATCGAGGCAATCCTGGGCCCTTTAGAAGAACCCGAAGCACATGCCATATCTGCTCCCGGTCAGCTGCAATCGCACTACGCGCCGCGGGCTCGCCTTCGACTCAACGCAACACAGGCCGGGCCGGACGAAGTACTGCTCGGGTTTGGTCCTGGCGCGCCGGCAACAGCCGAGAATCTTTCTGCGTCGGGGGATCTCACCGAGGCGGCAGCCAACCTCTACCGGCTGCTGCGCGCGCTCGATGCGTCAGGCGCTGCCACTATCGCCGTGATGGAAGTGCCTTCCAGCGGCCTGGGTGAAGCCATCAACGACCGACTTCAGCGCGCAGCTGCGCCGAGATAAATGGGGACAGACCACATTTTAATTAGTCAGAAAACGTGGTCTGTCCCCGGTTTATGATTAGTCGAACAACGTCGTCTGGTGCTCCATAATTTTGATGCTCCTCGGGCGTATATCGGCAGCACAGTGTTGCATTTGATAATAATATTAATGATAATGCTTCTCATTACTAACTAATGAGCTACTGCAATGTATATCGCCCGATTAGCGGCAACTGCCGCCCTGTCCGCTTGGTCTTTCGCCGCCGCCGCCGATGGCACAGCAGATAAAGACACCATGGAAATTGTTGAAGTTCGCGGCTCGACCCAAAATTCCGATATCTTAGGTACACTCCCCGCCCTACAAGATGGCAAGATCTTCGAAGGCAAGAAAACTACGCTGGTAAACTTGGAGGAGCAGCCGGTGTTCGTCGAGCCGAACCTGCGCCAGATGTTTTCCCGCCTGCCCGGATTGTTCGTGTCAGACCAGAAAATCCCGAGCATCTACAACGTCAACTACCGGGGACTGGGCGACCCGCACGAATCCGAGTTCGTGGCGTTCTTCCAGAACAACATCCCCCTCGCGGCAGACATGTTCGGCTACCCCACAATCTATTTCCTACCTGCCGCGCAACGGATAGAGCGGATCGAGTTCATTCGCGGCGGAGCCGGATTAATCTACGGACCGCAGATTGGCCCAGTGGTGAATTTCGTGACCCGCCGCGCGAGCGCCGAAGCGGAAAATTCCTTCAGCACCGACCAAACAGCCGGCACTGACGGGCTGTATAGCACCTACAACGAAGTGCGCTGGGCCGAAAGCGATTTTGGCTTCCTGGCATCTTACGACCACCGCCAGGCCGATGGTCCGCGCGACAATGAGAATTACGATGTCGATGCCGGCTATTTCGGGGTCTCCTATGAAGGCTTCGAGGATATCCGCCTGGGATTCGACGTGGATGTCTACCAGTCAGACTCCGGAGAAGCGGGGCGGCTCACTTCGCAGGAGTTTAAGGACGATCGTGATCTGGTGAAGTCGCCCTTTAACAGGGTGAAGATCGATCAACTGATCACCAGCATGACATATGAACAACAGATTAACGATTCATCCAGCCTGGATGGCAGTCTCTGGTACTCCCATATGGACCGCTTGAGCCGCCGCTCGGCGATGTTCACCGATCCCAACAACGAGCCTGAAACAACCGCCATTGACGAACAGAAGTTCTCAAATTACGGCATCGATCTGCGTTACGCACTGTCCTGGGGGAATTCCCACGTGCTGACGGCTGGCACCACCGGCTACCTCGGCGACAGCCCGCGCACCCGTCATGTCAGTAACGACATTCGCTCCAGCAACCAGAAACGGGGGGATCTGGCCTTCGAGCAGGACCGCAACATCACCTATAACGCCGTGTTCGCCGAAAACCTGTTCCGCTTCGGCAACCTCAGCGTAGTACCCACCGTTCGCTTGGAGCGAATCAACTACGATCTGAAGGACGTGGTGACAAACGCCAGCCTAACTCGGGACGCCATCGACCTCGACGAAACGTCCAACGAA